>Ga0070698_100000340_pt1 | contig 48089 bp, 52 predicted proteins | sample KBSK1502metaG_FD_65477 | JGI IMG/M metagenome (GOLD analysis project Ga0070698, IMG submission 65477) | Corn, switchgrass and miscanthus rhizosphere microbial communities from Kellogg Biological Station, Michigan, USA - KBS K1-50-2 metaG | ecosystem: Host-associated > Plants > Roots >...
CATGGCGAGCGTCAGGGTTGCGGGATTTCCCGCATGGCGAGCGTCAGGGTTGCGGGATTTCCCGCATGGCGAGCGTCAGGGTTGCGGGATTTCCCGCATGGCTAGTGCTTGCGGTAGCCGCCCTGAACGCGACCATCCATGAATGAGATCTTGGGATGGCGCGCCTTCGAGGTGAGGCGGCGAGTCACGACGGCGGTGTTGAGCTGGATCACGACGTCGTTGCGCTGGAGATGCGGTGGGTTGGGATAGCGTTCGGTGCAGGCCGGGCAGGAATCGAGATGCTGGGCCACCATCTTCCGTTGCTCCCGCCGCAGGGTTCCGGGCGGGAAATTGTCCAGCAGGTATGCGATCGTAGGGCAGCGCGTTTCCTCGGTCTGGGCCTTGCCCTCCATGAAGAGATATTCTTCCTTGAATCTCCGGCGCGCCCGGTGCAGCAGCGTTTCCACGGCGCTTTCCGAGACTCTCATCTTGCGCGCGATGTTCGCGTAGCTCAGGCCCTGCAGCTCGCGCAGGGTCAGGACCAGCCGGTACTTCTCGGGTAAGCGCCTCGCCACCGACCAGACGGCGTCTCGCAGCTCGCTGATCTCGAGCGCGACTTCGGGGCTTTTGCGGGCATCGCCGTCGGGTACCTGGAGGACAGAATCCTCGTTCTCTTCGTCATCGATCTCCTGGGCCTCGGGGAATTTCTTTCGGCGTCGCAGCTCGTCGTAGCAGAGGTTGGTCGCGATCCGATGGATCCACGCCGAGAAATTAAAGCTGTCGTTGATGCGGTGGATGGTGCGCAGGATCTGGAAGAAGGTCTCCTGGGTCAGGTCCTCGGCCAGCTGGCGGTCTCTCAGCAGCCGAAAGGTGAGGCCGTAGATCGCCTTGTGGTATCGCTTGAAGAGGGTATCGAAGGCAGCCACGTCGCCGCCGAGATAATCGCGGATGAGGTCGAGGTCCGAGGGCCCCCGGGCTACTCGCGTCACTACCCTGAATACCACCCGGACTCGGCAAAATCGTTCGACGTGAGGTCCCTCCCGCCGAGTCGCTGGCGAATCATAGCACCCAGTCTTGCGCTCCTTGCACGACTCTCTGACCCAATTTCCAACTTTGTCACACGGCCGCGATTTTTTCGCAGGAGTTCCGCGAACGGCTCGTTATAATGCCGCTGACGTTCACTTCCACGAGGGCACTAATGGGCACTCCCGGGGCTGGAAAAGCCACCACCGTCACCGTCCGATTTCTTGACGACGAGATTATGGAGGGCCGGGTCGGGACCCTCAGCCTCAACCAGCCGAATATCGAGCTCGTCATGCCGGACGAGGCCAGCAACAACGAACGCGCCCTCATCCCGCTGCCGTCAATCAAGCGGATCACCCTCAAAGCCGGGCCGCCCACCGTCGAAGAGCAGACGCGAGCCCAGCGGAAGGTCGCGATCCGGTTTCAGGACGGCGAGGTCCTGAAGGGCTACCTCGACGGCGACCTGCAGCACGCCAGCCATGGGCTCACCATGCGGTTAATGACGGTCGAGAAAGATCGAATCGAGACCCTCGGCATCCCCTACACCGCGTTGAAAGCGCTGTTTTATCTCAAGTCTTGGGATACCCGACCGCCGGAGTTCGATGGGAAGGAAGACCGGCATCTAAGCAAGCGGCTTTCCTCGCCTCTTGTGGACCTGATCTCCGACATGGGTCAGCTGGAAAAGCTTCGCAAACGCGGGGCGATCACGGAGGGCGAATTCCAACGGAAGCGGCGCAAGATCCTCGATAACATCTAGGCCCGCGGTTCTCGCCCTGGCGCTGCTACCGATCGTCGGCGGTTGCAGCTCCCTGCCGACGGTGCAGGGGATCCCGGTCGGCTCGGCCAGTCCAGTGGCGGCCCAGTACCGGCCCGAACCGGCGCGCCATGAGGGCGGAACCCTGGTGGTGGGTGACTGGGAGAGTCCGACGAACTTCTCGCCGCTGTTCAACGAGGAGGTGCCGGCTGCCCAGGTCGATGCGCTGCTCTATGCGGGACTCGTCCAGCTCGACGCCAGCCTGGAGCCGATCCCCGACCTGGTCCAGCGGGTCCCCACGATCCAGAACGGCGATGTCACCTGGAACCGCGGAGCCGGCACGATGGACGTCACCTATTCGCTCCGGCCCGGCTTGCGCTGGTCGGATGGCTTGCCGCTCACCTCGGCCGATGTCGCCTTCACCTGGCGGCTGATCGTCAACCCCAGCGTCCAGGGCGTGCTGTCGCCCGAAGGCTATACCGCGATCTCCCGGATCGACATTCACGACCCGCTCCGATTCACGCTCCATTTCGATCGGGTCTATCCCAAGTATCTCGATCTGTTCCCCGCCATCCTGCCGCAACATCGCCTGGCCACGGTCGCGCCCGCACAGCTGGCCGGGGATGCGTTCTGGGCGCGCCCGGACGTGGTGAGCGGGCCCTTCAAGATTTCCGAGCTAATTCCGGACGACCACATCACACTGATCCGGAACGACGCTTGGTCACAGGGGCGATCCGGTCGCCGACCACACCTCGACAGCGTGATTTACAAGATCTATCCCGAATCGGGTCAGCTCATCGATGCCGCCCGCGCCGGACAGGTGGCCGTGGCGCTCGAAATCCCAGACGATCAGGTCGCCAGCCTTTCGAACGTCGGGCCAATGACCATTCAGCGACGCTCGCAGCTCGCCTATGAACAGATCACCTTCAATCAGGAGGACCCGAACCCGCTAACCGGCCAGGCGCCACTCTGGAAAGACGATCCGGCGCTGCTGCAGGCACTCCGCACAGCGGTCGACCGGCCCGCCATCATCAAGAAGTTCTTCCACGATCAGGCGCAGCTCGCCGAGTCCCCGATTCCGAGTACGCTGGCCGCCTTTCACGATCCCGATGTTTCACTCGACTACGACCCGGGCAGCGCTGTGCGACTGCTTGATGGCGATGGCTGGGCGCTGGGCGCCGACGGCATCCGCAGCAAGAATGGCCGGCGGCTTAGCTTCCAGCTCGTAACGGCGCTGGGGAGCCCGCTCCGAGATGGCATCGTTGCCGACCTGATCGCCCAGTGGCGCAAGCTCGGCGCGGATGTCAGCGCTACCGACGCCCATCCCAGCGAATTGTTCAGCGGGTACGCCCAGGGCGGTTTGCTCGAGCGCGGCCAGTTCCAGGCTGGTCTATGGACCTGGAGCATCGGCCCCGACCCGGACGGGGTCTACCCGCTCGAGCATTCCTCGCAGATCCCTACCGATCAAAACCAGGGTCAGGGATCGAACTTGGGCCGGTTCATTAATGCGGACCTCGATCGGAGCCTCGACCGTGGACGCAGTTCCCTGGTCACGCTCGAGCGCGCTCGGGCGTATGCCGCCTTCGAACGGGCCTACGCCCGGCTTGGCTTTGAGCTGCCGCTGTTCGAGCGGGTGCTCGTCGTGTTGGCCAGCCCGCGTCTCCACAACCTGGCCCTCAACGCCGCGCCGGACACCACGTTGTGGAATGCCGCCGATTGGTGGATTGACTGAATCTGGGGGTGTTAGCGAACCTTAGAAAATCGACTGTTCTTTGACCCTTTCAGGTGACCGCCCGTAGAATGCAGCCCGATATCCGACCCACCATCCCGCGATCCCTAAGATTGCTTGCCGTCGCCGCCACCGGTACGGTCTTGCTGGTGGCCTGTGCCCCGAGCACCAACGGCACCAATTCGTCGGTCAAACCTGGCGGGAAGGTCACCGTCGCCTCATGGCAGGAGCAGGAAAGCCTGCTGGCCTGCAATATCACCGCATCGCAGTCACATGCGTGCGCATACATCAACCCGGCCATGGAAGGCCTGCTCACGGTCAAGGCGAACCAGGACGTTCCGACGAATCCGAAGCTATCCGATTACTGGGTGCCGGAGCTGGCCATCGAAGTGCCCACCCTGGAAAACGGCGACGTCAAGGTCAGCGGCGACCGGATGGACGTCAGCTGGAAGCTACGCCATGGCGTCAAGTGGCACGATGGCGTCTCGTTTACGTCGAAGGATGTGAAGTCGACCTTCGACTTCTGGTGGCTGAAATATCGGGACAAGAATCCAACGCCCCTGGTGTCAGTCAGCGGCTGGGACCAGGTCGACAGTGTGGATCTTCCGGACGATTACACGGCGATCGTCCACTTCAAGAGCGTCTATGCGGCGTATCTCACCCTCGGTACGGGGCCCTACGGCATCCTGCCGGACCACCTCCTGCAGCAGGTCTGGGCCAAGACCGGGAACATCACGACCGACAAGGTGACGGTCAACATTCCGGGTGGCTACAACGGATCGGACACCCTCGACAAAGTCATGGTCGGCACCGGGCCCTTCATGTTCAGCGAATGGGTGACCGGCGACCATCTGACGCTGGTCCGCAATCCCCACTGGTGGGGTGGCGGCGGTCGGCCCTACCTGAACCAGATCCGGGTCAAGTTCGACCCTGATCCCAACACCGAGCTCAACGAGTTGCGCACGAACACGATTGACATGGGGCTGGATCTGCGCCCCTCGCTGCTACCGCCGCTCTCGCGGCTGAACGATGTCACCACTGTGACCATCCTGGACAGCGCCTCCGAGCACCTGGACATCAACCTACGCAACACGTTTCTGAAAGACGTAACGCTTCGAAAAGCGATCCTGATGGCCATCGACCGGCAGAAGATCGTCGACACCCTGCTGCTGGGTAAGACCACCGTGCCCCCGGATGCCTGGATGTGCATCCAGACCGGGGCCTGGTGTCTCGATCCGAACGCCAGGCACACCCAGTACGACGCCGTCGCGGCGAACAAGCTGCTCGACGATGCAGGTTACAAAATGCAGGACTCGGGTTCTTGCAAAGGGTTTCGCACGGATCCACAAGGCCGCTGCGTGGCGCTCCACCTGATCACGACCACCCTGCCCCTGCGCGAAGAGCAAGAGGTCGTCATCGCCGCGGACCTGGCGAGCATCGGCATCGAGGTCATCAAGCCGTTCGCGAACGTGCCGGCAAGCCGAATGTTCGGCTCCTGCACCAGTGGCGGCATCATTTACAGCCACAACTTCGACCTGGCGATGTACACGAATAACTACAGCTTCCCGGCCGAGCCGGATTCGCTAGCCTACACCTCGTACCACAGCTCCCAGATTCCGACCGACGCCAATGGTTGCGTCGGCCAGAATACGACCTACGTCAGCGACCCCCAGCTCGACCAAGCGCTGGACCAGGCGCGCCTGTCGGTCAAGCTCTCCGATCGAAAAGACAAGTACATCGTGGCTCAGCGCCGGCTGGCCGATTTGATTCCGGAGATTCCCCTTTACCAGGCCGTGGACGTGGAAGCCTACAACAAGAAGCTGGCGGGATACAAGGGAAACGAATTCTGGTGGATGAACCAGACGGCCGACTGGTACATCAACCAGTAACGGGAAGACCGCGCGCCGTTGCCTTAGTTACTCTCTTGGCATGAAAGATTTGGCGGAGGCCGCGCTCAACGCGGCGCAGGTGAAGGGGGCGGGCTACGCGGATGTGCGACTCGACGACCGCGTGCAGCAGGACATCACCGTAAAGAACGGCCAGCTCGCCGCTGTATCCGATGACGCCAGCGAGGGCGTCGGCGTCCGGGTGCTCGTCGATGGCGCCTGGGGATTTGCCGGCAGTGCCCGCCTGGAAAAAGAAGAAGTCCAGGACGTCGTCGACCGCGCGATCCGGATCGCCCGGGCCAGCGCTCGCGCCCGATCCACCCCCGTCGACCTGGGGCCCCCCGTCACGTCCCGGGGTCACTACCGAACGCCCATCGAGCGCGACCCGTTCAGCGTGCCACTGAGTGAAAAGGTCGACCTCCTGGTTCGCGCTGACGAGGCCATGGGATCCGTTAAGGGGGTGACCGTTCGCGAGGGCTCGATGGAGTTCATCCGTCACAAAAAGGTCTTCGCCTCGACCGAAGGCGCCTTCACGGAGCAGGAGCTCTATGAAAGCGGCGCCGGGATCGAAGCGACGGCGACCTCACCCGATGACGTCCAGAACCGCTCGTATCCGAACTCGTTCGGACGCCACCAGGGCGGCGGTGGCTATGAGTACATCACCGCGATGCAACTCGACCGCCACGGCCAGCGGGTTGGCGAGGAGGCGGTGGCGTTGCTGACCGCGCCGCAGTGCCCGAGCGGCGTCAAGACCCTGATCCTCGATGCCAGCCAGACGGCCTTACAGATCCACGAGTCCTGCGGCCATCCGACGGAGCTCGATCGGGTCTTCGGCATGGAGGCGGCCTACGCCGGCACGAGCTTCATGACGCCCGAAAAGCTCAACCATCTTCAATACGGCTCGCCCACGGTCACCATCACCGCGGACGCTATGACGCCGACCGGGCTGGGGACGTTTGGATGGGATGACGAGGGCGTGCCGGCCCAACGTTCGTTCTTGATCAAAGAAGGTCTCTTCATCGGTTACCTTACTTCCCGCGAAACCGCCAGCGTGCTCGGTCAGCAAAGCAATGGCACGATGCGGGCGGACGGCTGGAACAGAATCCCCCTCATTCGCATGACGAACGTGAACCTCCAGCCGGGCGATTCGTCACTCGAGCGGATGATCGCCGAAACGAAAGACGGCATCTACATGGAGACCAATCGCAGCTGGAGCATCGACGACAAGCGGCTGAACTTCCAGTTCGGCACGCAGCTCGCGTACGAGATCGTCAATGGCAAGCGCGGCCGGATGCTCAAGAATGCCACCTACGCGGGGATCACGCCGGAGTTCTGGAACTCGTGCGATGCCGTGGCCGGTAAATCCGAGTGGCGGGTCTGGGGGCTCGCGAACTGCGGCAAAGGCCAGCCGCCGCAGGTCGCCCACGTTGCGCACGGAGCCGCCCCGGCGCGCTTCCAGAATGTCAAGGTCGGCATCCTCAAATGAAGAGCATGGAAGCATCGCGGCTGACTGACGAGGCCGAGCTCAAACGCTTCATCGACAACCTGCTGCACGCGTCGCCGGCGGAGCAGACCGAGGTCATGGTCACCGAATGGGACAGCGCGCTGACACGTTTCGCGAATAATGGCATCCACCAGAACGTCGCCGAGCGCGACGTCAGCGTGCGCGTTCGGGTCGTCAAGGACGGCAAGACCGGGGTGGCCTCGATCAACCAGATGAACGACAAGGCCGCCACCGACGTGCTGAAGCGAGCCATCGCCATAGCGGACCTTCAACCGAAAGGCGAGCTCGTTCCGATGCCGGGGCCGGCGAAAAGCCAGCCGGTGGAAGCCTGGTCGGACGCGACGGCGGCGGCGACACCCGAAGAGCGCGCGGATTTCGTCGAAGCCATCTGCGCCAAAGCGAGGCGGGCTGGGCTCAAGGCCTTCGGCGCCTTCAGCACCGGCGCCGAGCAGCTGGCCGTTGCCAACTCGCATGGCGTCTTCCACCACCATCGCTCGACCGAAGCGACGATCAATTCCGTCGTTATGGGGGAGGCGGGCTCGGGCTATGCCGATCGCGGTGCGATCGATGTGCGCGACCTGGACAGGAACGACCTCGCCAATGAAGTCATCGACAAGGCGCAGCGCAACCAGAATGCACAACCTGTCGAGCCCGGCGTCTACGAGGTCGTGCTCGAGGAGTATGCGGTCGCGGAGATGCTTGAGTTCATGAGTTTCATCGGCTTCAGCGCATTGGCCGCGCAGGAAGAGCGCAGCTTCATGCGCGTGGGCGAGCAGATCACCGGCGAGAACATCGACATCTGGGATGACGGACTCGATCCCACCGGTGTCCCGATGTCCTTCGATTTCGAAGGCGTGCCCAAGCAGCGGGTCGAACTGATCAAGGGCGGCGTGGCGAGCGGGCTGGTCTATGACATGCAAACGGCCGGGCGGGCCGGCCGCCAATCGACCGGCCACGGGCTGCCGGCACCAAATACCGACGGGCCGTTTGCGGTCAACCTCTTCATGCGGCCAGGGACGGTTGCGAAAGATCAGCTGGCCAGTGACATCAAGCGCGGCATCTGGGTGACGCGCTTCTGGTACGTCCGGGTGGTCCAACCGAAAGCGTCGATCATCACCGGCATGACCCGCGAAGGCACCTTCCTGATCGAGAACGGCCGGATCACCCGACCTGTCAAGGACCTCCGTTTCACGCAAAGCATCCTGGAGGCCTTGAACGGCACCGACGCGATCAGCCGGTCGACCAAGCTCCAGGTAAGCGAATACCTGGGCGCGTCGCGCGTCCCGGCGGTTCGGCTGAAGGCCTTCACCTTCACGAGTTGAGCGTGATTCCCCTCGTCGGCCTGCCGACGGTGGCGATCCCGCCCGGGCCCAAACCGCCACGTTTCGGCATCAACCAGAGTTACGTTCGCGCCCTGGTGGCCGCCGGCTGCGCCCCCGTACTAATCCCGTTGATGGACGATCAGGAGCAGCTTCGGGCCATCTACGAGCGTCTCGACGGGATCGTCTTTCCGGGCGGCGCCGACGTCGCACCGGAGCAATATCGGGAGGAACCGATCGACAACCTCAACATCGTCGAGCCGGAGCGTGACCGAACAGAGCTGACGCTGGCGCGTTGGGCATTCGACGACGATTTGCCGACGCTGGGCATCTGCCGGGGCCAGCAGCTGCTCAACGTGGCGCTGGGCGGCAGTCTCTACCAGGACCTGCGACACCAGCGTGTGACCCAGGTCGAGCACTCGGATGCCGACGGCCGGGCCAGAACGGCATTGACCCACAGCGTTCGGCTCGATCCCGACTCACGGCTGGCGCAACTGATCGACGAGACCAGCATCGACGTCAACAGCCTGCATCACCAAGCCGTTAAGGCGGTAGCGCCTCGGCTGCGTGTGACCGGAAAGTCCGATGACGGCGTCATCGAAGCCGTTGAATCGCCGGAGCGACGTTTCTTGATTGCCGTGCAGTGGCACCCGGAAGAAATCGACGAGATCCCGTGGGTGCGTCGTCTGTTCCAGGGCTTCGCCAAAGCCGCAAAGAGCATGAGCTAAGCTAGACCGCCTCACTCGCGGTGAAGCCTCACCGAGATTTTGGTTGGTGGCGCCAGGTGCCGGCTCCAGGCCTTGCTCGGCGGCCCGGCATGCCACCCGGAACTCTTTCGTTGGAGGGACCAGCCGCCTTCGTGAACCATCCGGTGATGTGGCCGGCAAAGCAGCGCGAGATTCGGTAGCGCCGTTTCACCGCCTCTCGTCCACCAGACGAGGTGGTGTCCGTCGCACCATATTGACGGCCGGCCGCAACCGGGCCAGACGCAGCGGCGATCGCGCGCTTCGAGCGCGCGACGCGTCGCTGATGGCAGCGTCCGACTGGCGTGGTTGAGCTCGTGCTCGAGCTCGGTCCGTCCGGTGATTCGGACCAGAGCCGAGTCGCAAGCGTGGCGCTGGACGGTTTCCGCCGGCACCGTGCCCCCACCTTCCAGCTCGCCCGCAGGAGCGCCGGGGAGGCCCGCCAGCGTGTCTAGGCTGGCACGGATGATCAGCTGAGGTCGCGAGCCCGCACTGTCGCGCTTGCTGACTGATCCCTGTCGGCAGGCCTCCACCAGGGCATCGGCGCAACGCTGCCCGTGGCTCCGGTGGTCGTCTTTGGTTGGCTTCATCAGGCCAGCGAGCCGAGCCTTTACTGTTGCCCCACTTTCGGTATCGAGCAAGCCATCGATGCGCACGAGCCCACTCTGGGGTTCGCTGATGAGCAGATACCGGCGCTCATAGGCACGGTTCGTCTCGGCCAGCGCAGCAGCGGAATCGATGCGGTGCTCGAAGTTTTTCACCACGGTCGTGAACTGGCCGGGGTCCATCGACTGCGCCGCTTTGAGGAGGCTGCTTTCTTCGCTGCGCACTGCTGCCGCGCCCAGGTTCTCAGCCGTACGAGCCATGACGGCGACATGCTGATACCCAAGGCTGCCGCGAGCAAAGGCTTCTTCGGTCTTTGGCAGACGCTCCAGCTGTTTGCCGATCTCAACTCTCTCGGCGGCAGCGCCTCCCGACAGCCTGCATTTCCATTTCAGCCAGGCGGTGACGCTCAAGGCGCCATCGGCCGCATACTCACCGGACCTGTCGAACCGGCGCACGCCTGTGACGAAGGCGGCTTCCAGCGGGTCAATCCCGGCCTCGCGAATCAGGATCAGCAGCTCGCCGAGGTCAGCCCGGTCAGTCTCCCGGGCACAGGCCGTTACCAGCTTGACGGCCGCCTGGAGCTGCTGGGCGGCGGCCTGCGCTCGGCTGTTCCTCAGCTCGATCATGCTGCCTGATGCGGCCATGGTTCGATGATGAGCGTTGGCTTTGACAGGTGTCTGTCAATAACCCAAAGATGTGCTCGCTTAGCGCTCAGTCACACAGGCGCATCGGTTGCCACTTAGCATCGATGCCGCGAGCATTACCGCATTTGCGGATGACAGACAGCTGTCGAAATCGGTGGCTACTGTCGACCTCATGGCAACGTGCCCGATTGCCAGCGCGAAATGCACCAGGCTCCCAGCTGCGTGACGACCTTTGCCGTTGTCGTCGGCGACAAGACGTCGATCGCGTTCGGCATCCCGATGGCGCAACCGAGCGCTGCGACAGTTGTAACGTCATGCCAGGCGGGGTTCACCATTTCGGTTGCGACACGGAGCGATGCCCGAGCTGTGACGGTCAGCTCATCCTGTGCGCCGGCTGAACGCTACTGGCTGAGCGCGTTCTTGAGCCAGGGCAGGGCGACGCCGAGTGGTCCGACCAGGAGCGCGAACTCCTCCGAACCTAAGCGCCGGCGCGCAGCGAGGGCGGTCGCGGCATCCCCGACGGCCCACCAGGTCGGGCTCTGTGCCGGATCTCCGGCTCGCTGAGCCGCGGCCTCGAAGATCTCGCGATAGGAATCCGCGCCGAGCGCGGCGCGCGCCTGTTGACGCGCTTGCTCGATTTGATCTCTCGCAGTAAGCCATGCCTGTTGCTGCCGTCGCGCAATCAGTTCTCTGGCCGAATCGCTGAGGCCGAGCACCCCCTGGTAGAAGCGATCGGTCAGCGAACCGCTCACCGCGCCATCGCCTTCTTTGACGAATGCGCGGCTCACCGGTAAAGGCGGACCGAAACGGCGTTACGCTGCCTGAGGCAGCGTAACGCTCGTCGGCTCCAGCGCCCAGTCCAGCACTTGCCGGACGTCGCTGGCCAGATGAATCGTCATCGCGTCGCGCACGCTCTGCGGCAGGTCGTCGAGGTCCGCCTCGTTGCGCTGCGGCAGGATCACTTCGGTCAGCCCGGCCCGGTGGGCGGCCAGCAGTTTCTGCTTCACGCCGCCGATCGGCAGGACTTTGCCTTGAAGTGTTACCTCGCCGGTCATGCCCACCGTGCTCTTCACCGGCCGCCCGCTGAATAGGCTCACCAGCGCCGTCACCATCGTGACGCCGGCCGACGGCCCGTCCTTGGGAATGGCGCCCGCCGGTACGTGGACGTGGATCGCCTTCTCTTCGAACCCAGCCGCGATGCCCAGGTCGGTCGCATGGGACCGGACGTACGACAGCCCGATCTGCGCCGACTCCTTCATGACGTCGCCCAGCTGCCCGGTCAGGGTCAGCCCCTTCTGTCCGTCCATGGCAGCGGCCTCGACGAACAGGACCTCGCCGCCGATGCCGGTCACGGCCAGCCCGGTGGCAACGCCAGGGACTTCCGTCCGTTCGGCGACTTCAGCGTGGAACTTCGCGCGACCCAAGTAGGTCTTGACGTCGTCGCCTGTCACGTGGACCGGCGCGCTCACCTTGCCGGCTTCGACCTGGGTTGCGACCTTACGCAGCAACCGACCAAGCTCGCGCTCGAGGTTGCGCACCCCAGCTTCGCGGGTGTGATCCGCGATGATCCGCCGCAGGGCCTCATCCTCAACCGTCACCTCTTCGGCCGCCAGGCCGTTGCGCTCGAGCTGACGTTTCAACAGATGGTCGCGGGCGATGGCGAGCTTCTCTTCCTCGGTGTAGCCGTCCAGCCGGATGATCTCCATCCGGTCGAGCAGCGGCGCGGGGATCGTGTCCGCCACGTTCGCGGTCGGGATGAACAGCACCTCGGAAAGGTCGAGGTCGACCTCGAGGTAGTGATCGCGGAAGGAATGGTTCTGTGCCGGATCCAGCACCTCGAGCAGCGCCGACGACGGGTCACCGCGCCAGTCACTGCCGACCTTGTCGATCTCATCGAGCATGATCACCGGGTTGCGGGTGCCCGCTTCCTTGAGCGCGCGGGCGATGCGGCCCGGCAGGGCACCGACATAGGTCCGCCGGTGTCCGCGGATTTCCGCTTCGTCGTGAATGCCACCCAGCGAGATGCGGGTGAACTTGCGCCCCAGCGCGCGGGCCACAGACTCACCCAGGGAGGTCTTGCCGACGCCTGGCGGTCCGACCAGTGTGATGATGGCGCCGGAGCCCCGCCCCCCAATCACCTGCAAGCCGCGCGCATCGCGCCGCTTGCGGACAGCCAGAAATTCAATAATTCGGTCCTTGACATCATCCAGCCCGGTGTGATCCTGGTCCAGGATGCGGCGCGCTTCGACCACGTCGAACTGGTCGACGGTCCGCTTGTTCCAGGGCATGTCGAGCATCCAATCGAGGTAGTTTCGAATCCAGCCCGCCTCGGGGTTCTGCTCGCTGGTTCGCTCCAGCCGGTCGAGCTCGCGCTCCACTTCCTTGCGGACGGCTTCCGGCATGCCGGCGTCCTCGATCTTCTTCCGGTACTCGGCGGCGACGTCACCGTCGGTCTCACCGAGTTCCTTCTTGATCGCTTCCATCTGCTGCCGGAGCAGGAACTCTCGCTGCCGCTTCTCCATCCCCTCCTGCACCTCGTTGCGGATCTTGTCCTTGAGCGAGGCGTCGGCGAGGATCTCACGCGTCCAGGCGATCAGCTTGCGAAGCCGCGCCTCGACGTCGACGGTTTCCAGGATCTCGACCTTCCGCTCGAGCGAAAGATCGGGGGAATATCCGGCCAGGTCCGCGAGCTGGCTGGGGCGATCGATGCCGCGCACCATTTGCACGACCTCACCCGCGCCGCGCAGCTCGAGCAGGTTCTCGATTAGCGCCTTGTACTCGCGGGCGAGCACGTGCGAGGCCTCGGTCAGCGGGTTGACGTCGGCGGCCGGCTGAGCCATGACGCGCAGGGCTGGACCGGTGCCGGCGGCCGCGCTGCCGACGGTGGCGCGATACTGCCCCTGCATGATGGCCACCTCGATGCCATTGGGCAGCTTCCGCGAATCCTCGAGCTTGGCGACCGTGCCGATGCTGGCATAGCGGCCTTCGACTCGAGGCACGAGCAGGACGAGTTGGTCGCCATTGCGAGCGGCGGCGACGGCCGCTTGTGCTTCCTCGCGCTCCAGCGGGACGGTGACCACCATGTTCGGCAGCACCACCCCGTTGTTGAGCGGGAGCAAGGGGATCAAATCAGTTTTCAGTTCAGGCATGTCTTGCTTCTCCTCAGTGTTCTCGCCAGAAACAACCGGCGGGACGTTAGGTTTATGCCCAAATCGAGGGCTGCCAAACGAGGCTAGGCGAGCGAGCGGATCACCGCGTCGATGGCGGCGGCCACGTCGTCCGGCGGGCGGGTGCCGTCGATCAGCCTGAGCTTGCTCTGCCGCCGGTAGTAGTCGATCAGCGGCGCGGTCTGGTCCAGGAACACGTCGATCCGGTGGGCGATGATCTCGGGACGGTCGTCGCTGCGCTGGTCGACCTCGGCGCGGTGACTCAGCCGGTCGAGGAGCAACTGGCGGTCGACCTGCAGGTAGAGCACCGCGTCGAGCGGTCGCTGGAGCTCGGTCAGCAGCCCATCCAGGGCCTGTGCTTGCGGGACCGTTCGCGGGAAGCCGTCGAGGATGAATCCCTGTCGGGTGTCCGGCTCAGCCAGCCGATGCCGGATGATGTCGACCACCAGGCTGTCCGGCACCAACTCCCCCCGGTCGAGAAAGGCCTTGACCCGCTTCCCCAGCGGGGTGCCGGCCTCGACTGCCGCCCGCAAAATGTCGCCAGTGGCGATCTGGGGGATCCCGTACTTTGCCGTCAGCCGGGCGGCCTGGGTCCCCTTGCCCGATCCTGGCGGTCCCAGCAGCACGAGGTCGGCGGCCACGTCTCTATGATGCGCTCCAGCTCAGCAGCGCTACTTGCAGGGATAGCCGATCGACTCGTTGTAAGCGCGCGCTGCCTGATCCTGACTGATGTAGCCGTCGTGCGCCATCTGGGCGAGGACGTTGAACTGGCGGGCGCGTGCCGAACACGGGTTGTGATAGAGGTCGTAAAACGAGGGCGACTGGGGGAGACCGGCAAGCATCGACGCCCGCGCCAGATCCAGCTGGGCAGGGCTGTCGTGGAAGTACACTGCCGCCGCCTGCCCAATCCCATAGGCGCCGTGCCCGTAGTAGACCGCGTTGAGGTAGCTCTCCAGGATGGTGTGCTTGTCGAAGCGGGCCTCGAGCTTGAGCGCCAGCAGCAGGTCCTCCGGCTTGCGCCAGCCATCGTCGTTGTTGCCCAGGTACAGGACCTTGATGAGCTGCTGGGTCAGGGTGCTGGCGCCTTCGAGCGCCCGGTGATGATAGAGGTCGGTGAGGACCGCCCGGATGAGACCCTGGGTGTCGATACCGCGGTGCTCGTAGAACCGTTCATCCTCGATGGCGATCAGGGCTTCGCTCAGCTGGTCCGGGACGTCGGCGAGCGGTACGCGCGTGCCGCCGTGGGCATTGAGGATGGCGTCGACCCGCTTCGGCATGTCATCGACAGACCGGGTGACCATCAGCGCGACCGCCGCCGCGATCCCGAACAGCGCGGGCAGACCCAGGGCGGTGGCGACGATCACGGCGATCAGCTGCTGCCGCCGCGTTCGCCGGGGGGCCCGCATTGCCGATGATTGTAAGGAGGGGGCGGTAAAATGACCTCGTGGCGGAGATGCGTCCCGCGCTGAACGATCGGCGGGGCACCTGGAGGGTCAAGGCCGGACTGGCTGAGATGCTCAAAGGCGGGGTGATCATGGACGTGGTCACGCCGGAGCAGGCCAAGATCGCGGAGGACGCCGGCGCCGTCGCGGTGATGGCGCTCGAGCGGGTGCCGGCCGATATTCGGCGCGAGGGCGGCGTCGCCCGAATGAGCGACCCGGGGCTGGTCACCGCCATCATCGATGCCGTCACCATCCCGGTGATGGCCAAGTGCCGGATCGGGCACTTCGTGGAGGCCCAGATCCTCGAATCGCTTGGGGTCGACTACATCGACGAAAGCGAGGTGCTGACCCCGGCCGACGAGGAACATCACATCAACAAGCATCCGTTCAAGGTTCCCTTCGTTTGCGGCTGCCGCGACCTGGGTGAAGCGCTGCGGCGGATCGCCGAAGGTGCTGCCATGATCCGCACCAAGGGGGAGGCGGGCACCGGGAACGTGGTCGAGGCGGTCCGGCACATGCGCGCCGTGACCGGTGCCATCCGCAAGCTCCATGGCGCCGGGCCCGAGGAGATCGTGATGGAGGCCAAGCGGATCGGTGCGCCGGCCGACCTGTTGGAGGAAACCGCCCGCCTCGGCCGGCTGCCGGTCGTCAACTTCGCCGCGGGTGGGATCGCGACGCCGGCCGACGCGGCGCTCATGATGCAACTTGGTTGCGACGGCATTTTCGTCGGCTCGGGCATCTTCAAGGCAGAAAATCCATCTGCTCGCGCCAAGGCCATCGTGGCGGCGACCACGTACTTCGACCGGCCGGACATCCTCGCCGATGCGTCCAAGAGCCTCGGCAAAGCCATGCGGGGGTTGGAGATCGGGGCCATCCCTGAGGAGGAACTGCTCGCCGGCAGAGGCTGGTGACCGGAACCCGTCGCCGCGTCGGCGTCCTCGCGCTTCAGGGGGATTTCCGTGAGCATCTGGCGGCGTTGCGCGCCTGCGAGGTGGAAGGCGTTCCCATTCGGCTCGCTGCTGACCTTGATCCAGTCGACGCGTTGATCCTGCCGGGCGGCGAGAGCACCACGATGGCGCGGCTCATGGAACCCGCGTTGAAGGCGGCGATCCAGCGGCGCAGCGCGGCCGGCATGCCCGTGCTGGGAACCTGCGCCGGGATGATCCTCATGGCACGCGACGTCCAGGACGGGCGGGCCGACCAGGAGCCGCTCAAGCTGATGGACATCGGCGTCCGGCGCAACGCCTACGGCCGGCAGATCGACAGCTTCGAGGCCGAGGTGGAATCCGCCGCTATCGGCGGCGCGGGCCCGGCGGTGTTCATTCGCGCGCCTCAGGTGACCGACCGGGCGCCCGAGGTTGAGGAGCTGGCAAGCCACGCCGGCCAGCCGGTCGCGGTCAAGCAGGGGAACCGGCTGGCGTTGGCCTTCCATCCCGAGCTGACCCCCGACCGGCGCTGGCACCAGTACTTTCTCTCCCTGAACGGCAAGCCGCGATGACGCTGCAGGTTCGGCCGGCCCAGCTAAAGGACCTTGGCGCGATCGAAGCGCTCTACCGGCAGCAGGTCCCCGACGCGGACCCGTCGCCGGTGAAGCGACACGTCCTCGCGTCCTCCCGGTTATGGTTCCTGCTGAACAGCACCTTCGCCGCCATCCTGCCCATCACGTCGCCCGCCGACCAGGTCTATGTCATGGAGGATGGGCGCCGGCGATCGATCGCAGGCTTTGTGCAGGCGGAGACCGCGGCGCTGGGACCAAACGTCTGGCAAATCCTCAACCTCTGCCTGAGCCCTGATCTCGACCGATTCCACGATGGGACCGTGCTGCTCGACCACCTCTTCAACGAAGGCCTGAAGCGTGGGGTCAGGAAGTTCATCGTTCGGGTCCCGGTCGATGATCCGGTCGCCGACCTGTTCCGAGCACGCGGCTTCACCGCGTACGCGACCGAACATGCGCTGCTGACCGAGCGGGTGGTGGAACGGGCGACGCCCCAGCTACCGGGGTGGCGAGCCATGCGCCGGGACGATGAGCTGGGCCTCTACCTCTTATATGTGGCGACGACGCCGAAGACCGTGGCGGCGGCGGAGGCATCGAACTTCGCGGAGTGGCGGCGAAGCTTCCAGCCTGGCTCCGGGAGCGCGCGGATTCCCCGCCGAGTCGGGCAGCCTCGCTTCGTCATCGAACGGGTACAGGTCATCGGGTGGATGAGCCTCGTCCCCGGTGGAGGCGGTCGGCCCCATTCGCTTGGCCTGATGGCGGCAAGGCAGCCGTCCGACCTCTGGCCGGCACTGGTGCAGCGATCCCTCGCCTATGTCGCCCAGCACCAGCCGGGTCCGATCTGGTGCAGCCTTCGGCACTACGATGAGGTCGGCATTCAACTCTTGCAGCACGAAGGCTTCGAGGTGATCGCTTCCCAGACCCTGATGGTCAGGGAGCTGCCGCTGAAAGTTCCGGCCCGGATGCGGGTAAGAATCAAGGACAAGCGCCTGGTGCCCCAGTATGGCTGAAGCAATGCAAGAACTGAGACGATCGCGCAATGGGCTGACCGACGCGGATCCAGCCGAGCTCGATCAGCTCTTCCAGGCTCTCCCGCCCCACATCAACCGCGCCGTCAAGCGGCTCGATCACCAGGGACTGCTGCTCGAGGTGGTGCTCGACCTCGGCCGGGAGCCCGAGGCGCGCTTCCCGGACCACGAGGTGATCCTCGATGAGACGCCGGTCACCTCTGAGGATTTGGAGTTTGTGTCGACGCGGGTGGGCTCCTTTGGCGATGACAACCGGGCCGGCATCGAGCGCACCCTGCACCGGATCTCAGCGATTCGTAACCGCTCCGGGCAGATCGTCGGCCTCACCTGTCGCGTTGGCCGGGCGATCACCGGGACGATCGACATCATCAAGGACATGGTGATCGGCGGCAAGAGCATCCTCCTGCTCGGCCGCCCCGGGATCGGCAAGACGACGATGCTCCGGGAGTGTGCCCGGGTGCTGGCGGACGAGATGAAGAAGCGAGTCGTGATCGTCGACACCTCGAACGAGATCGGCGGGGACGGTGATATCCCCCACCCGGGGATCGGGCGGTCGCGGCGGATGCAAGTGCGAACGCCGGCGTTGCAGCACTCGGTGATGATCGAGGCGGTCGAGAACCATATGCCGCAGGTGATCGTGATCGATGAGATCGGCACCGAGCTGGAGGCGGCGGCCGCGCGAACGATCGCCGAGCGCGGCGTCCAGCTGGTCGCGACCGCCCATGGGAATTCACTGGAGAACCTGCTGGTGAACCCGACCCTGAATGACCTCCTCGGCGGGATCCAGACCGTCACGCTCTCCGACGAGGAGGCGCGCCGGCGCGGCACGCAGAAGTCGGTGCTCGAGCGCAAATCACCACCGACCTTCGACGTGCTGGTCGAGATTCACGACCGCGATCGGCTGGCCGTGCATCAACCGCTGGCGGAGGTGGTCGACGCAGCTCTGCGCGGCACCTTGAAGCCGCCGCAGATGCGGATCCGTGGGGCCGACGGGGCGATCGTGGCGCGGATAGCCGAAAGCGCGCCGATGCGGACCGCGGCCGTCCGCGAGCCGCTGGAAGCGCCGCGCTCGCGCAGCCTGCACGAGACCGTCTCGGTTTTTCCCTACGGCGTGAGTCGCAACTATCTGGAGCAGGCGATCGACGAGCTGCACGTGCCAATCCGGGTCCAGAACCACATCGAGGAAGCCGACCTGATCGTGACCCTGAAGAATTACTACCGCCGAAAGGACTCACCCTTGAAAGAGGCGGAGGCGGACGGGATTCCGATCCAGGTGTTGAAGAGCAACACGATCACGCAGATCAAGAACGCCTTGAGCCGGATGTACCAGCTGGATACACCTGACCCGACCGAGTCGGCGCTACAGGAAACGCTGGAAGGCATCGGCCGCGCCAAGGCTACGAACTCGATGGTCGAGTTATCGCCGCAGAACGCATACGTGCGCCGGCTGCAGCATCAGTTGGTCGAGCGCCACGAGCTGACCGCGCGCAGCACCGGGAAGGAACCCAACCGGCGGTTGCGCATCTACACCACGGCCGATTGAACTCGGTATAGTGCAACAACCGATGGACACCGCGGGGAAGCCAGGCGGGTTCTTCATCACCTTCGAGGGGCCCGAGGGGGCCGGCAAGTCAACCCAGGTTCATCGCCTTGCCGCCACGCTGGCGGACCAGGGGTACACCGTGTGGACCACGCGCGAGCCGGGTGGCACCAGGGTGGGGGAGATGATCCGTCCCATCCTGCTGGGCCGGCAGCAGGCCCGGATGGCGCCCTGGTCGGAGGCATTGCTGTTTACGGCGGCGCGGGCGCAGCATGTGGAAGAGGTGATCCGCCCGCGGCTCCAGCGTGGTGAGCTGGTCCTGTGTGATCGCTACGGTGATTCGACGCTCGCTTACCAGGGGTACGGGCGCGGGCTCGACCTGGACACGCTGCGTCGGCTGCAGTTCCAGGCGACCGGTGGGCTTCAGCCTGGCGTTACGGTTCTGCTCAATCTGCCGGTCGAGACCGGTCTGTCCAGGATTCCTCGCACCGCGCAGGATCGGCTGGATCGCGAGACGGCGGCGTTTCACCAGCGCGTCCGCGCCGGGTACCAGGAGATGGCGGCGGCGGATCCGCGGCGCTGGCGGGAGGTCGACGCGGCGGCCGATGAGAACCAGGTCGCCCAGCGGATTCTCGGCCTGGTCTACGACGCGCTTCAGCAGGCCGGCGTCCGACCGGTGCAGCGGCGCTCGGCATGAAGCTGCTGATCGCCGTGGTCCACAGTGAGGACGCGTCCTCGACGATGGATGCCCTCAATGATCGCGGGATCTCGGTCACGCGGTTCGCCAGCTCGGGCGGTTTTCTCCAGCACAAGAACGTGACGCTGATGTCCGGCATCGACGATGATCGCATCGAGGAAGTCCTCGGTCTGATCAAGGAGAATTGCCGGACGCGCAGCGAGTTCATGAATCCGATGCCGCCACTGGTCGAACCCGGTGATTTTTTCGTTCCTTATCCGGTCGAGGTCCAGGTGGGAGGCGCAACGGTCTTCATCATGAACGTCGACCGCTTCGAGAAGCTCTAGCCGAAGAAGGATCGCGAATGACTGACCCCCAGGTCGCGCTGGTCACGGAGCGCAACCCGATTGCCCCCGATCGTGCGTGAGCCGGCGGCCCCGCGCCACGGCAGACGGATTCTGCGACGGCTGGTGCGGCCGCGGATCATCCTCCCCGGTGTGGTCAGCCTGGCGATCATCGGCGGTTTGCTGGCTTTTGCGAATGTCCGCAAGCTGGCCGATCTGATCGCCGGTGTCCAGCCCGGTTACCTGGCGGTCGCCGCGCTCTTCATGCTGACGTACAACGGGGTGCGCTCCGCACAATGGTTCTACCTGCTGGACAAACTCGGCGTCGCGGCACCGCGCCGCGATGAGGCGCTGGCATACGCGGGCGGCGCGTTGGCCAAATATCTTCCGGGAGGCTCGTACTTCCAGAACTACCTGCTGTACGAGACCACCGGCGTCGACCCGGCGCTCTCCTCGGTCGCGACCACCTTGATCGTGTTGACCGAACCCGTGGTCGCGCTGCTCTACCTGTTCGCCCTCGGCATCGACGACTGGGTGTGGCTGCGCGGGCTGATCGGCATCGGGCTGCCGCTGGCCCTCCTCTTCGCCGCCGGGGTCTACGTTTTCATCGAGTCCGCACGCCAGCCACGCTGGTTGACCACCCGCCGGCTGTACCAGGTGCTCGCCGACGAGCTCGTCCGTTTTCGCGATGGACTGGCGCGCATGGCGCACCCGGGGATCCTGTTCACCCAGGCCTTGTTCAGCGTTGTCTTCGTCACCCTCGAAGGGGTCGCGCTGTACATGGTGGCGCTGGCCTTGCGGATCGACCGCCTGTCGGTGACCGCGGCGCTCGCCGCCTACTGTTTTTCCGTCGCCGTGGCGCTCGTCGTCCCGATCTTCACCGACCTCGGCACCCTGGAGGCCGGCGGCGTCGCCGCGCTGATCGCGATGGGCGTGAGCCGACATGGAGCGGTTGGCATCATGGTGCTCGATCGCGCGTTGATCATCGCGGTCGCCATGGTGCTGGCCGCCACCTTCGGCCTGGTCTGGCGCGACCTGTTGGGCGCGGCGCTACAGCCACGATCGTGATTCCAGGTCTTGGCACGGTGCTCAACACCGGGACCGTCATCGCCGGGTCGACCGTCGGCTTGACGCTCGGACGCGTGATCCCGGACAGCCTGCAGCGCACGATTCGGGTGGCGATCGGCCTGTTTGTGGCCGTGATCGGCATCCAGATGGCGCTGAAGACGCGCAACCCCTTGGTCTTGCTGGTGAGCGTGCTGGTCGGCGTCGTGATCGGCGAGCTGCTCCGGCTGGATGACGGCGTCCAGGCGATCGGCACCTGGGCGGAGCGCCATATGCGGCGCGGGGGACAACCCGGCCGCGTCAGCCTGGCGTTCATCACCACCAGCCTGATCTTCTGCGTGGGGCCGTTGACGGTACTCGGGTCCTTCCTCGACGGTACGAGAGGCGACATCACCCTGCTCGCCATCAAATCGACGCTGGACGGCGTTACCGCGATCGTGTTCGCGGCCACACTCGGCTGGGGCGTGTTCCTCTCGGCCGGCAGCGTCTTGGTCGTGCAGGGAAGCCTAACGCTGCTCGCCTTCCTGATCCACGCCGGTCTTTCGGATCTGGAGACGGGCGAGCTGACCGCGGCCGGCGGGATCGCCGTGCTCGGGATTTCGCTGGGCCTGCTGGACCTGAAGGTCATCAAGGTGGCCAACTTCCTGCCGGCGCTCGTCGTTGCACCGCTGCTGGCTGGGATTTTCCATGCCATCCGTGTGCTCTGATGTCAGGGCTGCGGGATTTCCCGCACGTGCGGTGATGTCAGGGCTGCGGGATTTCCCGCATGTATACACTTAATCGACTCCATGGCGAGGTCTCAGGCAGGCGGCGGACGGAGGGTCGATTGGTTCGCTGCCGGACTGGGTCTGGTGCTTGCCGTCGTGATCCAGCTGGTTGGCGGCACGCTGCTGTTCGGCGGCCGCGGCGCGGCCATCGTCTCACAGGGCCTGCTGACCTTCGCCGCGCTGCTGGCGGGCGGGCTCCTGGCCGGCTTCATCGGCCCGGTTGCCGGCGCGGCCTGGAATGGCGTCATTGTCGCGGTCGGCTTCATCGTGGTCGAGGAGTTGGCCGGGGCGCTCGGGCCGATCGGTCCGCTGGGGTCCGCCGGATTGGACACGGTGGGGCTGGTCGTCGATGATGTCCTCGTCCTGAGCGGCGGCACGATCGGGGGGTTGGCGGCGGGCGCCCTCCGACGGCGAGCCACACGCGAGCGCTGAGCATCGGAACCGGATCATCGAAAAGGAAGTAAGAAGGATGCAGATGGAGAACGGGTCGGTCGAGGCGCTCGGGTCGCGGATCGTCGAGAACGTCAGCCGGGTGCTCGTCGGCAAGGAAGCGGAGATCGAGCTCTGCGTGATTGCGCTGTTGAGCCGGGGCCACATCCTGATCGAGGACGTGCCTGGAGTGGGCAAGACCATGCTGGCCAAATCGCTGGCGCGTTCCCTCGGCTGCTCGTTCGAGCGGCTGCAGTTCACGCCCGACCTGCTGCCCTCGGACGTCACCGGGGTCAACATCTATAGCCCCTCGACCCAGCAGTTCGAGTTCCGGCAGGGGCCGATTTTCACCCAGATCCTGCTGGCTGACGAGATCAATCGGGCGACACCCAAGACCCAGTCGGCGCTGCTGGAGGCGATGGAAGAACGGCAGGTCACAGTGGATGGCACGACGTACCCGCTGGCGCTTCCCTTCCAGGTCCTGGCAACGCAGAACCCGGTGGAGTTTGCCGGCACCTTCCCCCTTCCCGAGGCGCAGGTGGACCGCTTCTTGATGCGAGTGAACCTCGGCTACCTCGACGTGGCTCATGAGGTCAAGGTGCTCGACCGGTTTCAGCGCGATTCGCCGATCGAGCAGCTCGAGCCGGTCGCCTCGTCCGAGGAAGTGCTTGCCGGGCAGCGCGCCGTTCAGGAGATCTACGTCGACGAGCAGCTCAAGGAGTACATCGCCCGGGTCACGCATCGCACCCGGTCGCACGCGGACATCGGCCTGGGGGCGAGCTCGCGCGGCTCGCTCGGCCTGTTCCGGACGGCCCAGGCCCGTGCCGCCATCGAGGGGCGCGACTTCGTGACCCCGGACGACGTCAAGGCGCTGGCACAGAGCGTGCTGGCGCACCGGTTGATCCTCAAAGCCAATGCCGAGCTGCGCGGCCTGACCCCGGCAAAGGTCCTGAGCCAGATCCTGGAGACGGAGCCCGTGCCGCCGCCCACCGTCGTGTCGCGCTTCGGGCGTCGGGTGGCGAGTTAGCGGGGCACTCCATGCGCCTGCCGCGACTGCCCCTGGTGACCGCGCTCGCGCTGCTGTTGTTTTTCGCCTACATCACCGGCATCCGGCTGGCCTACAGCCTGCTGTACGCGCTCGTCCTGCTGTTCGTGGTCAGCTATCTGTGGAGCCGGCTGTCCGCCGACAACCTGGAGGTCGTGCGGACGAGTCCGGAAGGCCAGTATCAGGTGAGCGACCCGTTCGAAGAACACTTCACGGTCCAGAACCGCTCCTGGATCCCGGTGCCGTTGATCGAGCTGACGGACTTCTCGAATCTGCCGGGCTACAACCCGGGACGCGTCTTCAGCCTGAAGGGGCACCGCACCCGCCGCTGGACCTCGCGAGGTCAGTTCAAGCAACGCGGGCTGTTCACCTTCGGCCCGATCGAGCTGCACTACGGCGACCCCTTCGGGCTCTTCGCTCGGACCCTGCGCGTGGCCGGCAGCCGGTCGGTGGTCGTCTACCCGGTCATCCGCTCGGTCGGCGCGCTGGACGCGCTGGCGCCCAGCACGGCGGGCGACGAACAGCTGCTGGGGCGGGTGCTCGACATCCCGCCCAACGCCACGACGATTCGCGAGTACGTACCGACCGACAGCGTCAAGCGCATCCATTGGGCCTCGTCCGCCCGGCTGGCGAGGCTGATGAGCCGCAGCTTCGAGACCCGTGAGGGCGGCGATGCCTGGATCGTTCTCGACCTGCAGGCTTCCGTCCACGCGGGCGAGGCGCCCGATTCCACACTCGAGTATGCGATGAGCATGGCCGCCTCGCTGACCGACGCCACGCTGCGCCGGGGCGGCGCCATCGGCCTGGTCAGCAACGACAGCCAGTTGAGCGTGATCGAGGCGGCCCGCGGTGATCAGCAGCGCAAGAAACTCTTCGAGCACTTCACGCTGGCCCAGGCCGACGGCACCGTGTCCCTGGCGAGCCTGCTGACGTCGCAGCGCCAGCAATGGCAGCACCGCGGTGGGCTGATCGTGATCACACCTTCGGCGGATGAGCACTGGCTCGAAGCGCTCCTCGACCTCGGGGTGCGCGGGCACCGCAGCCTGGTCGTGTATCTCGATCCTCGCGGTTTCGGCGGAACGCAGGCCTCGCTCGCGACGGCGGGACGCTGGCGGCAAGCGGTGAACTGGTGGATCGTCCGCGGGCCGGACGATCGTGAACCCGCGACGGAGCGACGGCTTGCTGCAATTTAACCCCGGCACGGTCGTGCTGCTGCTGGTTGCCGCGCTCGGTGTTACCTGGGGAGCCGGCCTGTGGCGGCCGCGCTACGACAGTGGCCGGCTGAGCTTCCGCATCTTCAAGTCCAGCCGCGAGCTGGTCGCGTTTGAATTCCGCGACACCTGGCTCCTCCTCTCGCTGGCCCTCCTGATGGGGTGGGCTATATCGGCGGCGGTTGAGCACTCCGCCTGGGTACCGGATACCGAGGGTCGGCTGGTCCCGGCGCTGGCACTGGCCACGGTGCTCGGGTGGTTGCTGGCGACCGCCCGGTTTTCCCGCGCCGCCTATCTGTTGGCCTCGGTGCCAGTCCTGTTCATCTGCCTGGCGTTGATGACGCCCTCACCACTCACCAGCGGGGGCAGCCTTGCCGCGATTCGCAAGTGGCTGCTGGAACTGCCCAATCAGACGAATCTGCTGCTGTTGATCGGCCTGTTGGTGATGTTCGTGACCACCGGCCTGTGGACGAGCTGGTGGGTGTTTTACCGACGTCATGGGCTCGTGGCGCTACTGCCGACCGGCACCATCCTGGCGGTGGAGATCATCAACGACACAAGCCCCGCCCTGGCCGTCTTCACGATCATCTGGCTGGCCGCCGCCGCCTCGGTCCTGCTGCGGCTCAACTTCGTCTCCCTCAAAGAGAGCTGGCGCACCCGTCGTCTGCCGCATGCGGCCGACACGGGCTGGACGTTCGGCGAGGTGGGGATCGAGGCGACAGCGGCCATCCTCGCCATCGCCTTCCTGCTGGTTCCCCCCCTGAGCAGCAGCGACATCAGCGGTCTGCTGATCCCGGGCGTCGTGCACGCCGATTCCTTCCATCCGTTCGGCTTCGGCAGCGGCCCGCAACCCGGGACGATCGGCTCGATCGGCTACAGCGAGCTGGTTCGCCCCGGCTCACAGCTGAAGGCGAAGTCGCAGACCGTCATGGTGGTCACCGGCGACAACCCGACCTACTACCCGTACTGGCGCGGGATCGCGCTCGGCGGCTGGGATGGCATCGCCTGGTATGAGCTGCCCAGCACTCAGGAGGTGCCGGTCCGCCAGCAGCCGGTGGTGGCGGCTGGCGCCAACATCCCCCGCGACGATCTGCCGGCGGATAGCCAGCGCATCCAGGTCCTCCACAACACCTTCCGGGTCACCGTTCCGATGGACCAGACGGTCGGCACCGTCTTCAGTGCCGGGGAGCTGATCTCGGTCCGGAACCAGCCGACCACCGTCCGGGGCATCATGACCTCGGTGCCGGCGCCGCTGACCGGGCCCGTCCCCGCGCTGGTCAACGTCGCCGGCGACCCAAGCGGCACCGCCGGCTTCGACACTATCGATCACATCCATTTCGTCCGCCGGCTACCGCAGCCCTATACCTACAGCGTCACCGAGGCGGTCCCCAACGTGGACGTCGCCGACCTGGAGAACGCCGGAACGGACTACGCGGCATGGGTGCAGCCCTACATCAGCCTCTACTATGGCGACCGGACCGCCCAGGGATATTCCACCGCCCGGGATGCCGAGATCGCGGCGCAGGCGCGGCAGATCGTCGATGCGGCGGGGGCGACCACGGCATACGCCCAGGCGAAGGCGATCGAAAGCTGGTTCCTGGCGAAAAACCGCTTTACGTACACGCTGACACCCCCTCCAGCCCCGGCCGGCGTCAGGCCGCTGGACGACTTTCTTTTCCGGACTCACAAGGGCTTCTGCCAGGACTTCTCGACGGCCATGAACGTCATGTTGCGGACACTGGGCATTCCCAGCCGGCAGATGAGCGGCTTCGGCGTCGGGGTCCTCGACGAGAAGACCCGCCAGTGGACCGTGAATTCGCTCGATGCCCATAGCTGGGTCGAGGTGTTCTTTGCGGGCTATGGGTGGATCCCCTTCGAGCCCACACCGGATGGAACCAACTCGCCGGTCAACCGGCCCGCGACCCGTGACGCGCTGGCCGCCGCCGTCCCTGCCGCCCCAGTGACCAGCAGCCGGGCGCGGCCCAACCTGGCTGAGACGAGGAACGAGCCCGGGTCGTCATCCGCCAGCACGCCCTTTCCGGACATCGGACGCCCGCTGCTGATGGCGGGGGCGGTGCTGCTCCTCCTGGCTCTCATCGCCGTGCTGCTGGCGCTCCGCTGGCTGATGGCGGTCCGCGACGTGCCCCGCATCTGGCGCCGATTGCTGTTCCTCGGCGACCGGCTCCAGGTGCCCCGTGGCCCGGGCGATACCGCGGAGGAATTCGGCGGCCGGCTGGCCGGCTCGGTCCCGCCGCTCGATGCCGAGGTCCGGCAGCTGGCCAGGCTCTACACCCGGGGCAGCTTCCGCCGCGGAGGCCTGACACCTGATGAGCTCGCTGAGGCCCGCCGGGCGTGGATTCGGGTCCGCGGTCGTTATCCAGCCCTGGTGGCGCGGGCCTGGCGCGATGCGCTCCGGCGCGGCCGAGTGGTCAGCGCAGCGGAAGATGCAGTGTCAAGAAATCACGAGCCATCACGGCGCCGCTAACCGCCGCCTCGGTGCCGCGATGGGTGATGATGAAACGCGTCGAGGGATGCCGCTCCATCAGCCCTTCGACGTCGGGCCGGCCGAGGTGCATCTTGCCCCGCTCCACGTTGTAGGTCATCTCGGTGATGACGTGATCGGAGGCCGCCACCAGCGCTTCGAGCTGCGCTGACATTTCGGCGTCACCGGTGTAGCCGAGGCGGACGCCGTCACGCTCGACCGTAAAGCCCAGGCAATTCATCCGGCGCGAGTGCTGCATCGTGAAGGCGGTGCCGTGGCTGCCATCGACCTCAAACGCCGTCCCACCGGTCAGTTCGTGGACCGTCAATTGCAGCCGTTCCCAGGTCAACCGGCGCATCTCTTCGCCCCAGGCCAGGTCGAGCAGCTGCTGGAGGTATGCGGTCGTCCCGATGGGCCCGTAGACCCCGAGCGATGGCGTGTTCTCGTTATTCAGGACGCGACCGAGCATCAGCGCCGCGAGTCCGAAAGTGTGGTCGGCGTGGAAGTGACTGAGCAGCACCGCCCGCGGCGCATCGAGCGAGACGCCCGCCCGGGGCAGATGGACCGTCAGCGGCGCGCCGGCGTCGAGGAGGATGATGCCGTCGACCAGGATGCTGGCGTTGTAGGCAGTCGGCGAGAAGGCCGCCCCCGTGCCGAGAAAGGTGACTTCCACCGATGTGACGGTAACAGGAATGGCGGCCGGGTCCGCGGGGTTCCCCCGCGTGTACATTGCAGGAATGAGTACGGTCGAAAAGGTGCGGCTCACGCAGTGGTCGCACGGAGCCGGTTGAGCCTGCAAGATCGGTCCTGAGGACCTGGCTCAGGTCTTGAGCCACTTGCCCACACCGCTCGAGAATCCCGATGTTCTGGTTGGGCTGGAAACCGGCGACGATGCGGCGGTCTTTCGGCTCCGGCCTGATCTCGCCCTGGTGGTCACCACGGACTTCTTCACGCCGGTGGTGGACGATGCCTATACCTTTGGCGCGATCGCTGCCGCCAACGCGCTGAGCGACATCTACGCGATGGGCGCGAAGCCATTGATGGCGGTCAACCTCGTCGCCTTCCCGATCAAGGAGTTAGCGGCGTCGGTGCTGGCCGACATCCTTCGCGGCGGCCTGGACAAGGTTCGGGAAGCCGGCATCGACATCCTCGGCGGTCACAGCATCGATGACCATGAGCCGAAGTACGGCCTCGCCGTGACCGGGACCGTCCATCCCGACCGGGTGATCCGTAACCGGGGCGGCCGCCCAGGCGATCGCCTGGTGCTGACCAAGCCCCTCGGCACCGGCATCATTGCTACCGCGATCAAGCACCAGGTGGCCACCACGGAATCCGAGGCGGCGGCGATCCAGGGTATGCTCCGGCTCAACCGCGAGGCCGCGGACGCGATGGCCACGGTTGAGGTTCACGCCGCCACCGACGTCACCGGCTTCGGCCTGCTCGGACACCTCCATTACCTGGCGCGGGCCTCCGGCGTGGCGGCTCGGGTCGAGGCGGCGGCGGTCCCGATGCTGCCCGGCGCCGAGGCGCTGGCTGACGCCGGAGAGGTCCCGGGTGGAACCCGCGCCAACGAGCGGTTTTTGGCCTCGCGAGTCCACTGGGCCGTGGCCTTGCCGGCCTCCCGTCAGACCGTGCTCTGCGATGCGCAGACCTCCGGTGGGCTGCTGATGGCGGTGGCCGCTCAGGATGCCGACCGGTTGCTGGATGCCTTGCAGCGCCGAGGCGTCACCGGCCAGACGATCGGGGAGCTCACCCCAGGGGCGCCGGGCGAGATCGAGGTCGCCTGACGCCGGCGCGCCGGGTAACAGATCAGTCACGACCCGGAGACGACCGTGCGACCTCGAATCTATCTCGCATATGGCCAGGCCTCGTTCGCGCGTATTAGAAGGTGACCATGCTTGAGCGTGACCGTAACGCGAGTACGCTTGCCTATTCAGGCAGCCTTGATAATGTCACCGAGTGCGCGCATTGGGCAAAGCGGCGTCCGATGACGATCGCCCACTCATCGAACGGGTCCGTCGGGGTGACCAGGATGCGGCCCGCACTCTATACGAGCGCTATTTCGATCGCATCTACAACTATGCCTACGCCCGGCTGGGACGGGCTGAGGACGCGGAGGACCTGGCCATCGATACCATGACCCGCAGCCTCACTCGCCTCGATCTGTTCCAGGACCAGGGGGTCGCTTTTTCCTCCTGGGTCTACCGGATCGCGCACAATGCCACCATCGATCACTATCGCCGCCATGGCAAGGTGACCCTGGTGCCGCTGGACGACGCCACGCTGCCGCAATCAGCGGACCCGTCGGAGCTGGCCATCGAACACCTCTCGAACGAAGATCTTCGTCTGGCATTGCGCGATCTGACCGACGAGCAGCAGCAGGTGCTGATCCTGCGCTTCTTCCAGGACCTGACCGCCGCCCAGGTCGCCGACATCATGGGGAAGTCGGTGGGCGCCGTGCAGGCGTTGCAGCATCGGGCGCTGGGCTCGCTGGAACGCGCGCTCCAGGGGAGGGCCGTCAATTGATGCCTGAAGTGCAACGGCTGGAGGCGCTGGCCGAGCGATTGCGCGCGGTGGATCCAACGATGCCGTCGCCCGCCGCCAAGATTCGAGGTTGGAACCTGGTGTCCGCCGCGGTTCAGCAGTCGGCGACGGTTCGCTCGCGCAGTCATTCCGTCAAGCGGTTGCTGCTGGCCGCGGTCGCGGCCGCCGTGCTGCTGGTCGCCGGAGCCATCGCGGCCTCGGCTGACAGCCTGCCCGACTCCGCGCTGTATCCGCTCAAGGCAGTGGTGGAGCAGGCGCGCGGCGCGTTCGCCTTCACGCCGTCCGACCAGCTGACCTACCACCTCGACCTCGCCCGGACCCGTCTGACTGAGGCGGAGGCGATGATCGCCCGCCACCGGTTCGATCTGGCGAGCCAGGCGCTGAACGCCATGAACGACCAGCTCAACAATGCCGCGGTGCTGGTGCAGACCGAGAAGCTCGCCGATCCGGCCATGGCGGCCGACATGGAGAACCGGCTCCTACAGGCGATCGCGACGCACGATCGTCAGCTGGCCGGCCTGCAGGGCCAGGTCACGAACCCGGCCGCGCAGAACGCGATCAGCGAGGCCCGGGATCGCGCCGCGCAGGCGGTGCAGTTGGCCAAGACGCCAGCCGCGAATCCGAGCGACAAGGGTCCGGGCAACGGATCGGCCTCGCCACATCCGACGCCCAAGCATTAGCTGATCGTCGGCGCTGACATTGCCCGGTAGGATGGCCGGCATGTCGCGCCGCAACGCCGCCGGGCTGGCCGCCGGGGTCGCGCTCGTCGTCCTGGTCCTCGATCAGGCCAGCAAAGCGTGGGCTCGAGGCTCGGTAGCGCGAAGCCACGAGGTCACGGTGCTGAGCGGCTGGCTCTGGTTTCGGCTGCAGACCAATACCGGCGCGACGCTCGGCCTGCTGAGCGGGTACAACTGGCTGTTGATCGTCCTCACCCTGGTCGTGGTCCTGGCCGTGGGCATGCTCGTGCTTCGAAGCAATGCCGTCGGCGCGCTGGGTGTCGCGGCCCTGGGCGCCATCGCGGGTGGGGGAAGCAGCAACCTTCTCGACCGGATCCGGCTCGGGAGTGTGACCGATTTCATCGAGGTCCATCTCTGGCCGACGAACTTCAACCTGGCGGACGCCGCGATCCGGGTCGGGGTCGCACTCTTCATCGTGGCGCTGCTGCTGGAGTTCCGCCGCGGACGACGACCCGGGTAGGCTTGACGCAGGTGGAAGCACGGACTGTGGACTTGCCGCCGCAGGGCCGGCCGGACGGCGGCGTCCAGACCACGCATGTTCGCGAGATGGCCGCGAACTTGCTGCTCGGGAGGGCCCTCCAGGCGCTCGATGCGGCCGGCGGGATGGTGGTCTTCTGGGACGCCGAGGGCCGCTGGAACCGGGACAGTTTCACGCTGCCCGGCCGGCCCGACCGGCTCGAGGAACTGGCCCCCGTGCTGGAAGCGCTCCTCGAGTGGACTCTCTATACCGAAAAGCCGGTGGCGATCGAGGATCTGGCAGGCAGCCGGTGGTCCCGGTATCTGCTGAACGGCGTCGATCCGCCGGCCGGCGCAGTGGCCGCGACGCCGATGGCCCAGCGGGGCGCGATCTGGGGGGCGGTTGCCGTGTACCGCGCGGCGACCGCGGTCGATTCGATCGATCTTCTGGGCCAACTGGCCGAGCTGGCGACGGAACCGCTGAGCTCGCTGGGATCAGCACGCCCGGAAGGGATTAGCTGAGACCGGGTCGGGGCCGGCGCTCCGTATCATGAGCGGCGATGCGAGTTGAGGAATCCGCGCGCCGAATCGCGGCTCTGCGCCGGCGCCTGGCGGACCTCGAGCTCGACGGCCTGGTGGGCACGGCCCCCGAGAACATTCGCTATCTGTCGGGCTTCAGCGGCAGCCTGGCGTACCTGGTGATCAGTCAGGACGCGGCCGAGATTCTGGGGGACAGCCGCTACTGGCTGCAGATGGAAGCCGAGGCGCCGGGCTTCACCCTGGTGCGGTCTGGACCGTCGCAGGGTCTGTGGCCGTTGGTGGCGCGACGCGTGAAGGCGCTTGGCTTGCGTCGGGTCGGGTTCGAGTCCCAACACTTGACCGTCGACCAGCATCAACGCCTGATGGCCGCCCTCCCGGGCGAGATTCAATTGACGGCGACCACCGGCCTGGTGGAAGGATTCCGGATGCTCAAATCCGCGGACGAAGTCGAGCTCCTCCGAAATGTTGCGCGGATCGCCGGTCGCGCCTTCGATCGAGTCCGCCCGGCGATTCGGCCGGGGTTGCGCGAGCGCGATGTCGCCTTCCTGCTGGAGCAGACGTTCCGGGAGCTCGGGGCTGATGGACCGGCGTTCGACACGATCGTCGCGGCCGGTGAACGAGGTGCCCTGCCGCACGGCAGAGCGTCGGACCGCGTGCTGGAGCGGGGCGACATGGTCGTCGTCGACTTCGGAGCGAGTGCCGGCGGCTATCAGAGCGACAGCACGCGCACCATCGTGGTGGGTGAGCCGACGCCAGAGCAACGCCAGGTGATCGACGCCGTGCGACGGGCACAGAGCGAATCGATGGCGCTCATGAAACCCGGGGTGCCGGCGGACGCCGTCGACCGTCGCGCTCGGGAGGCGCTGGCCGGCGATCCCGACGCGTTCCAGCACGGGCTGGGACACGGCATCGGCCTGATGGTGCACGAGCGGCCGTTCCTCTCACCGAGCGACCAGACGCCGTTGCAGGCCGGGATGGTGATCACGAACGAACCCGGCATCTATCGGTCCGGCTGGGGTGGCGTCCGTCTGGAGGAGATGGTGCTGGTGACAGAGACGGAACCGGAGGTGCTGACGCCCGCCTCGCGTGAGGTCTCGGTTGAATGACGCCGGCGGAGGCGCTGCGGGAGAAGCTCGAGATGTCGGTCTTCGTTGATGACCTGTTTGGCGAAAACTGCTTCCTGATCCGGCGGCGCGACACCAACACGGCGCTCGTCGTCGACCCGGGCCTGCAGGTCGAGCGGGTTCGGCAGCAGGTCCACGCCGATGGGCTCGAGGTCGATCGCATACTGGTTACGCATGGGCACATCGACCATATCGCCGGCGTTGCCGGTCTACACATCGAGACCGGCGCACCGGTCGCCATGCACCCGGAGGATCTCGCCATCATCGACTGGGACCAGTTCGGGCGGCTGCCGTTTATCCCGCCTGGCTTCGCTCCCTTCTCGATCGACACCCCGCTGGCGCACCAGATGACCATCCCGTTTCAGGACGTGAGCGTGCGGGTGCTGCACACGCCGGGTCATACGCAGGGCTCGGTGTGCCTCCTCCTTGGGCTGGATTGCTTTGCGGGGGACACCCTGTTCCAGCGGGGAATTGGTCGGACCGATCTGCCCGGCGGGGACATGCGCAAGATCGTCTTCTCGATTCGCAACGTGCTTTACCTCCTGCCGCCCAGGACGGTGGTCTACCCCGGGCACGGACCGCGCACCACGATCGAGGAAGAGAAGATGCTGAATCCGTTTGTCCCTGCTGAGTAACGGTGCGGATCGTCTCGCTGCTTCCTAGCGCGACTGAGATCGTATGCTCGCTCGGGTTGGAGGACGAGCTCGTGGCCGTGACGCACGAGTGCGACTATCCGGCATCGGTCTGCGGCAAACCAGTGATCACCAGCAGCATCCTCCCTGATGGCAGGTCGAGCGGGCGGATCGACCGGCACATCCGCCGACTGGTCCACGAGGGGAGCAGCATCTACGCCCTGGATGTGGAGCGGCTCCAGTCGCTCCAGCCTGAGCTGATTCTGACGCAGGAGTTGTGCGATGTGTGCGCCGTCTCCTATCCGATCGTCGAGCGCGCCGTTCGCCGGCTGGACGCGGCCACCCAGCTGGTCTCCCTCGAGCCGGAGAGCCTGGATGACGTCTTCGAGAACATCAGTACCGTCGCCGATCTCACGAACCACGCCAGCCGGGCACCGAGGCTGCTCGATCGATTGACCCGCCGCATCCGGATGGTCCAGGAGCGGGTCGGGCAGCGGCCGCTGCGGCGGACGGTCTGCCTCGAGTGGGTCGATCCGCTCTACAATTGCGGCCACTGGACCCCGGGGCTGGTTGAGCTGGCAGGTGGCCAGGAGCTGCTGGGGAGCCCGGGTCGGCGCGCCCGACCGATCGAACCCGGCGACCTTACGGACGCTCGACCGGAGGTGGTCGTCGTCATGGCCTGCGGCTTTGGGCTCGAACGCAGCCTCGACGAGATCGAACAGGTGAACCTCTCCGTTGGCGTCGCTGGCGCGGAGCTCTGGGTGGTCGACGGCAACGCCTACTTCAGCCGGCCGGGGCCGCGACTCGTGGACAGTGTCGAGATTCTCGCCGGCATCCTGCATCCCGAGGCGGTCGCCTCGCCGTCGCCAGGCGACGCGCGTCGGGTGCGCTAGTGGCCGTACAGGAAGCCAAAGAAGACCGCGGCCAGCAGGATCAGCGCGATCCCACCCCCGACCAGCAGGACGATCGCCGCGATCGTGAACCCGATCACCCGACCGAAGGCGCGCTGGAGTTCGTCTTCCGCGGTCCGATCGTCGGGCGGTTGGCTCATCGCCGTGGCAGCGGCGGAGACGCCGGTTGCGCCGTCGAGGCCGTGAACGGGCCATGGGGCGGACCGAGGTCGTTGGCGGTCCAGCCGTCGATCAGCGCCAGTCCGGCCTCGAGGTGCTGGCGCAGCACAGCCGGTGGCTCGCGCCGGTCATAGACGGCGACCTTCTCCGAGCGCAAGCGACGCGTCCGTTGCTCGGGGTCGTCCAACCACCATGTCACGCTTACGTCGAGTACGTGACCGGTCCGCTCGCGGTAGCTGATCGTCAGCAGCGCCTCGCCGCCGATGCGCCGCGCAAACCGCAGCTCCCACGCGGATTTCCCCCGCCGGTAGCGTTCGATCAGCAGGTCGTGCTCTCGAGCGAAGTCCTCCACGGCGGGAGCGACTGCACGGAAGGCATCCACGATCTCCGCGGGAATTGGTGAGAGCCGAGCTGCCGCGGCCACCGGCAAATTGTAGGTCAGGGTCGCGGGATTTCCCGCGTGTAGGACAGGGTCGCGGGATTTCCCGCGTGTAGGACAGGGTCGCGGGATTTCCCGCGTGTGTAGGACAGGGTCGCGGGATTTCCCGCGTGTGTAGGACAGGGTCGCGGGATTTCCCGCGTGTGTAGGACAGGGTCGCGGGATTTCCCGCGTGTGTAGAGTTTGAGGCGGTGGAGCGGCGGCCCTCCGACGTCGGTGACCGAATCCTGGAGTCGGCGCGAACGATTGCCGTAGTGGGCCTCAGCCCCGATCCGCGCCGGCCGAGCCATGGAGTCGCCCGCTACTTACAACGCGTCGGCTATCGCATCATCCCGGTCAACCCCAATATCGACGAGGTGCTCGGCGAGCGCGCCTACCCCTCGCTGCGAGACGTCACCGACCCCGTCGACGTGGTTGATATCTTTCGCCGATCGGAGTTCGTCGGGCCCATCGTCGACGATGCGATCGCGATGCGCGCCCACGCGGTGTGGTTGCAGGATGGCGTCGTCGATCAGCTGGCGGCCGCGCGGGCAAGCGCCGCCGGGCTCGACGTCGTCATGGACGACTGCATGATGCGCCGCCACGCCCAGCGCCGCCGGATCTGAACCCTATCCCTGCCGCGCGCGCAGTCGTGTCTCGGCGATCTCTTCCGCGGCGCGCCGGCTCGACACGCGCTCCCGACGTGCGCGCTCCAGCAGCTCGCGGGTCGTGCTGCGCAGCTGCTGCCTGGTGACGCTGAAAATCGAGTCGAGATTCGGTTCCAACCGCTTTTCCAGCAGGCCGCAGAAGAGGAAGGCCGCGGCGGCGTTGGCCACGAAATCGGGAAGGATGGTGACGCCCCGCCGCTCGAGCTCGGTTTCGGCCTCATCCGTCACCGGGTTGTTTGCCGCCTCGACCAGCAGGCGGCATTGGATCCCCCCCTGGTTTTCAGGGCGAATGGCGCTGCCGACGGCGGCCGGGATGATGATGTCCACCGGTTGCTCCAGCCAGGCCGGCTCCGGCGCGCATCGGGCGGTGGCCGGGAGGCGCGTGCGGTCGATGTGCCCGAAGCGATCCCGGATCGCGAGCAGGTGCGGCACGTCGAGTCCATTGTCGTCGACGATCGCGCCCTCGATGTCCGCCACTGCGGTGATCCTGACACCCGCCCGCGCGAGGTACCGAGCCGCGGCACCGCCGACGTTTCCGAATCCCTGCAGGGCGACGGTCGCACCCGCTAACGGCAGGCCGGTCACGTCGGCGGCCTCCATGGTGCATTCCGCCACGCCATAGCCGGCCATCAACTCGGTGATCGGCACGCCCTCGCTGGTCAACGCGAGCGCCTGCTTGACCCGGATCAGGCCGGCGCCGCCATCCATCTTGAAGCCGGCCTGCAGCGGGTGGGTCAGACCGACCAGCTGGCAGGCGGCGATGATGTCGTCTTCGTGCGTGCCAAGGTCAGCCCCAGTTGCATACCGCTCGGCGATGAAGGGCCGAATGGCCTCGATGAACCCACGGAGCACCATGGGCGCCTGTGCGGACGCCGGGTCATAATCGATCCCCGACTTGGCGCCACCGTACGGGATGTCGAGAACCGCCATCTTGTGCGACATGGTCCGCGCCAGATCGGTCACCTCGTCGACGGTGACGCCCGGCCGCATCCGAATCCCGCCGGAGCAGATGCCGCCCACCAGGCGGTCGATCACGAACCAGCCGCGTGCGCCGTTCGCGTGATCGTGCCACTCGCTGACGAGGTACGGTGCGCCGGGGGGCGCGCTCAAAAAACGCGACCTCCGAGGGGAACATCCTCCGTCGGTTCGAGCAGGACCACGGCGCCGTTCGCATCCGGAACGCCCAGCACCAGCACCTCGGAATGGATGGGGCCGATCTGCCGGGCTGGGAAGTTGGTGACCGCGATCACGAGCCGGCCGCGCAACTGCTCCGGCCGGTAATGCACGGTCAGCTGCGCGCTCGAGCGACGGATCCCGAGCGGTCCAAAATCGATGCGCAACTTGTAGGCTGGCTTTCGCGCCTCGGGAAACGCCTCGGCTTCGAGCACCCGACCGACGCGCATGTCGACGCGCTCGAAGTCCGAGACGTCAATGAAGGCGGCCTCGACCAACAGCCCTAGTGTAGTGTGCCCAAGGATGCCGCTAACGCCCGCCGAGATGCGTGCGCTGTTTCCGATCGCACAGCGGTACGCCTACCTCGATCATGCGGCGATCGCACCACTGGCGATCCCGGTGCGGTCCACGATCGATGTCTTTTTGAGACGTCAGGTAGAAGAACCATTCGAGCTGGCGCACTGGGAACGGCTGCGAACCCAGGTTCGCGCCCGGGTGGGCGAGCTGCTGTCGACCGGTGCCGAGTCGATCACGTTCATCAAGAACACCACCACCGGACTCGGACTGGTGGCCGCGGGATTCGACTGGGAGAACGGGGACAATGTCGTCGGCGTTGATCGCGAGTTTCCGGCCAACGTCTATCCCTGGATGGCCCTGCGCCGAAAGGGCGTGGAGTTGCGCCTCTATCGCTCCAGCGACGGGCGCATCGATCCCGGGGCGATCGCCCGGCTGTGCGACCAGCGGACCCGGGTGCTCGCCGTCAGCGCGGTCCAATTCTGGAACGGGTTTCGGCTGGACGTCAACGCCCTGCGCGCTGTGCTCCGCAGAGACACGCTGCTGGTGGTGGACGCCATCCAGGCCGCCGGCGCGCTGCGCCTCGACCTCTCGCTGGCATCCGTAGATTTCCTGTGTGCCGGCGCCCAGAAATGGTTGCTCGGACCGATTGGCATCGGCTTCGCTTACGTGGCGCCGAGGATGTTGGAGCGCCTGCGTCCGGTCGTCGTCGGCACAGACAGCGTCATCCGCGACGAGGAATACTTCGACTACGACCTCACGCTCAAACCGGATGCGCGACGCTATGAAGAGGCAGCACCGAACTATCCGGGGATCCTCGGGATGGGAGCCGCCGTGAATCTGCTGTTGCGCGCCGGCACCGCGAGGGTAGAGCACGAAGTGCTGCGGCTGGCTGATCGGCTTAGGGATGAACTGCCACGACGCGGCTACGAGCTTCTGCTGAAACCAACCCGGCCCGCTGAACGTTCCGGTATCGTGTCCTTCCGCCACCCGCGCGTGGTTCCGGCCGAGCTCCACGCGCGGCTGCGAGAGGCCGGCGTCATCATCTCGCTGCGCAGGGATTTCCTGCGCGCCTCACCGCACTACTACAACAGCGACGAAGACATCGATCGCCTGCTGGAGGCGCTGCCGCAGTGAGCTTCTGGGCAAAGGTCAGGCGAGAGCTCGGGCGGGAAACGCAACCGGTCGACACGGTGGTGCGGCTGATCATCCTGGAGCGGGCGATCCGTGGCACGCTGGTCGCCATCCTGGGTGTCGCGCTGCTCACCAACAGCGTCGGCGCTGTCCGCCTGGTGCGCGGCTGGGTCAGCGAGCTGGACGTCAATCCTGAGCGGCGATTGATTCCGCGGATGCTGGTGGCCGTGCTTCGGCCGATCGGCGGGTTTTCTTCGCGGACCGTGCTTCTCATCGGGATCGGCGCCCTGCTTTTCGGGGCGCTCGAGCTGACCGAGGCGATCGGGCTGGCGCGCCGACGCCGCTGGGCCGAGTACTTGACGGTGATCGCCGGCTGTATCGGAATTCCCTTCGAGTTGACGGAAGTGCTGCGCCGGCAGACGCCGCTTCGGGTCAGCATCCTGCTGATCAACGTGGCGATCGTCATCTACCTGGCGTGGCAGAAGCACCTGTTCGGTTTGCGCGGCGGGGTGCGGACGGAAACCGAAACGAGCTAGTGGCGAGACGTCGTGGGGCTTAGCGGAATGCCAACGCCCGACACCCCGAGCGGCCCGGCGTGACGCGTGAGCATCCCGACCAGGAAGCCGAGCACCCGATCGGCGGACGGCCCATCCGAGATGGTCGCCAGCAGCGCCGGCTCGGGATCTCGAAAGGCGCCGAGGGCTCCGCCCCTGGCGGCCCGGCTGAAGGTCGGCGTCCCGGCCGGGACGAACGTCACCCGGATCTTGGTGTAGCGATCACCGGAATGGACCAGGGTGAATGGCGCCTTCTTCTGCACCTGCCAGGCGCGGATCTCTTCATTCTTCAGACGTCGCTGGAGGGTGGCGATCAGTTTTTTGCCGCCAGGATCATGGTCGGCGTAGATCGCGACCTGCACGCCGAAAGCATAACTTACCGCGACGGGCTAGGCCGCACCTGCCCGGTTACGTCTTGCCCAGGTTTTCGAAGAAGCGCCGCATCGCAGCCCGAACCGGTTGGGGGGACGCGGGACGCTCGACGGAGTCGGAGGTTGCGGCCGGCCCGCGGAGCGCACGGAGCTCGGCGCGGTTCTGCTGCCACACGACCCACACCCGCTGGACGGCGGTGAAGTTGGTGCCGACCGCGAGGATCAACAGGGCGACGGTCAGCGGGGTCCAACCGGCGATCTTGATCCCAACCGACTCCAGCAGCAATCCGGCGACGATGATGACCACCCGCTCCGGTCGGGCCAGGATGCCGACGTCGCAGGTGAAGCCGAGGCTCTGGGCGCGGGCGCGCACGTAACTCACCAGGAATGACCCCGCCAGGGCGATCAGCACGATGATCGGTCGCAATCCGTCGTGCTGGTCGAGGAAGTAGATGAGAATCCCGAGGTACACCACCCCTTCCGAATATCGGTCGACCGTGGAATCAAGGAAGGCGCCGTAGCGGTAGACCTTCCCGGACGCGCGCGCCAGGGCGCCGTCGAAAATATCGAACATCCCGGCGAAGGCGAGCACCACCCCGCCGACCAGCAGCTGACCCATCGCGACCAGGAGCGCTCCCACGCCGGTGATGACGAGGCCGAAAAGGGTGAGCATGTTGGGGGTGATCGGCGAATCGCGAAAGATGCCGACGGCCCGCTCGGCCCAGCGCCGTACCCACGCCTGGAATTTCTGGGTAAACATCAGCGCGGACTCAGGCTGGGCTCCAGCCGGACGGACGGCGCCGGCTGGGCGGAATCGATGGCCTGCTTGTAGACATCCGTGACCTGGTCGATGACCCGTTCCCAGTCGTACTGGCGGGCCTTTTGCAGGCCGGCCCGACCCATCTCCTCGCGCAGCGCCGGGTTATTGATCAGGGTCTGCAGCGCGTAGGCGAGCTGGCGGCGGCTCTTGCGCTCCACCAGCAGGCTTTCCCGCCCGTGGGTCACGACCTCCCGAAAACCATCGATGCTGGTGGCCACGATCGGCTTGCCGGAAGCCATTGCTTCCAGCAGCACGATACCGAAGCTCTCATCGCCGGTGGCCGGGGAACAGAAGATGTCACTGCTGGCGTAATAGCGGGGCAGCTCCGGCGCGGGGACATAGCCGACCATCACGACGTCCTCCAGCTGCTTGCGGGCGATGAAGTTGCCATACCAGCGGCGCAGCGGTCCATCCCCGACGATGATCAGGCGGAGCTTCGGATTCTGGGGCTTGAGCTGAGCGAACGCCCGCAACAGGTAGCCGAGCCCCTTGCGGTATTCCAGCCGGCCGACGAACAGCAGGTTGACCATCCCGTCACGGAGCTCCTGGTAGGGCGGCTGACTCAGAAACCGGGCAATGTCGATACCGTTGGGAATGACCCGATAATCCCCCGGGAAATAATGGCGGACGAACTCGCGGGCGGGATTCGAGACCGCAATCCGCGCGTGCAGCCGGCGCACGTAGCGCTTGAGCAGCGGCTTGCCGTAGTAATAGCCGATGTTGGAGCGGGCGAAGGCGTGGAAGGTACCCACGTTGGTGGTCTTGGAAAAGCGGAGCGCCGTCACCGGTAGCACCGGCATCAGCGGCTCGTGGTAGTGGATCACCTCGAAGCCGCTGTCTCGCACGTAGTGCTTGATCCGATTGGTGAGGTGGAGGCTGACCGTGATGCGGGCGACCGAGCCGTGCATTGGGATCGGAAAAGGCCGGCCGACCCGAATGAAATCGGTATCGCGCTCGGCCAGCTCTCGGTTAGAGCAAGGCGCGAAAACGGTCACGTCGTGGCCTCGCCGTCTCAAGCCGGACGCCAGGTGGCGAACATGCTCGGTGACGCCCCCCGGATGGGCATAGTCGTACGCCGAGACCAGGCCGATCTTCATGGACGAGATTTCCTCCCCAGTGCCGGGAGCGGGTCGGCGCCCCGGTTGCTTCCCTTCATCGCTTACCCGCGGGCGAACGCCCGAACGGCCGACCGTCCCATCCGGGCCCAGTTCCGACCAATTCGTTGGAACTTCAGCTGGGCGATGCGGCGGTGCGTCACGAAATCCCAGTACTCCCCAAAGGCCTTCGTCTGGCTGGCGACGATCGCTTTCTTCATGTCCTGGGCGGTTTTCCCAGGAAAGGTGGTGTAGCCCGTGCCGATGCCCTCCAGGTGATGGCTGTCCGAGCAGCCCACCTCGGGGAGGTGAAACCGGCTCTTGTTCAGGCGATGAATCTTGGCGGCGCAGGTCCGTCCCGCGACCGAGGGATTGAAGGTCTCCACCGCATCGAAGTAGATCTCCGGCGACGCGTTTTTCATGATGCCGTCGAACGAGCGGAACCCGATGCTGCGGGTCAGCATGGAGAAGGGGTGCACCGCGATCGCCAGTCCGCCTTGCTCATGGATCTTGCCGATTGTCCAATCGAGCGGCCGCCACATTGGGATCGGCTTGTTGATGAACAAGCCCAGCAGGTGGCCATGCAGCGTGGTGATCTCGCAGCCGGCGAAGACGTCGAACGCGTACTCGTTGGCCAGCTCGAGCGCCTCATAGCTGCCGGTCAGCCGATCATGATCGGTGATCGCAATGACGTCGAGGTCGGTGCGGTCGCGGACGTAGTTCAGCACTTCGCGGACCGTAGCCGTCCCGTCGTTCAGGGAGGTGTGCATGTGGAAGTCGGCTTTGCCCACGAAAACCTCCTTATTCGCCCACGGCGGCTTGCGCCGGTGGTGACGGAATGGTGACGGCCGGGACGACGGGCTCTTCCGGCCAGATCGGCTCGAGCACGTGCCACTGGTCGGGATACCTCTTTATATACCGTTCAAACGTTGCCAGGATCTGTTCCATGGCACCTCTGACGTCGGCGGCGTGATCTTCACTCGGGGTGAGGAAGAGGGGGGCCTCGCCGACGGCGACGTAGGCGTCATTGCCATCGCGGAAGCAGAATGCCGGCAGGATGGGAGCGCCGGTCTTGAGCGCGATCTCGACCGGCCCGGTGGGAAACGAGGTCAGCCGGCCGAAGAATTTGTATTGCTGGCCGGTGTTGAGGATGTCACGATCCATGGCCAGTACCACCATCCGGTGCTCCTTGAGCAGGCGCATGATGTCGCGCGCGCCGGTCCGGCTCAAGGGGATTACCCGGATCTTCATCCGCGAGCGCACTCGCGACACGTGATCGAAGAGGCGGCGCGGCTCGATCTGTTCGACCATGATCCCAATCTCCCCGAAGGAGGCGGCCCAGCTAGCGGCGGCCAGCTCCCACGAGCCCATGTGCGGCGCCACCACGATCACGCCTTTCCCCTGGGCCATGGCGCGATCCAGATGCTCGAGGCCGATCGGCGTCAGCAAACCGACGAGCCGGCGTCGGTCCATGCGGGGGATCTTGAAGAAGTCGATCCAGGCTTTCGTGTAGTTCAGCCAGTTCCTCCAGGCCAGCTTGCGAAGCTGCGGCCCGGGCATCTCGGGGACGACATGATGCAGGTTCGCCTCGAGGGCTTTACGCTGCCGGGCGAGCAGTGGAAACGCCAGGGTGCTGGCGATCACGCCCAGGGCATAGGCCAACCGTCGCGGCAGCCGGGCGATCACGCCCTCGATCAGGCGAAACCCGAGGTACGTGATCACGATGGATCGAGCACCGGCTGCATCGGCGATCCTGGGCTCTGGGTCACCTGGTCTGTCCGCCAAACCGGGAGAAAGACCAGCCACTGGTCGGGCTCCCGGCGGATGATCCGCTCGAAGAATTGCACGATCCGCTCGGTGGTCAGCTGAACGTCGCGCGGGGTATCGCCGGTGCGGCTGACCTCGATCGGTGGCTCGACTTCGGCAACATACAGATTGTCGGGCTGGCGACGGCACCACACCGGCAAGATGGGGGCACCCGTCTTCAACGCGATCGCCGCTGGGCCGGCCGGAAACAGCGCCGGCCGGTTGAAGAATGGCACCCGCACGCCACGGTCACCACTGTACAGGTCACTCGCCAGCGCCACCAGCTCGTTCCGCCCCAGCGCCTTGAGGATCTGGCGCAGGCTGCCGGGGCCGAGCCCGATCATTTTCATGCCGATCCGTTCTCGCGACGCGATCACCAGCTCGTTGAGTCCGCCGCTGGGCAGGTCATTGGTCACCGCGCTGATCGGGTAACCGTACACCGCCGAGGCGGCTGCCAGGATATCCCAATTGGAGACGTGGGCGGTGACGACGATGGCTCCCTTCCCTTCAGCGAGTACCCTGTCGATCCGTTCCCTGCCATGGGGCCGAACCATCCGTCGGATCTCCTCTGGCTTGAGGGTGTCCATCAGCATGAAGTCGGCGAACATCTTGAAGTAGTTGCCGAAGGCATGCCGCGCCGTGCGCTTGACCAGCGGGTCGTTCCAGGGCAGGCCGAGCACCTGGCCGAAATTTTCGAAGGCGACCCGGCGACGCCGCGGCATCAGGAAAAAGGCGCAGCGCCCGGTTAGCGCCGCCAGCGGGTAGCGGACGCCTGGCGGGAGCGCCCGCATGACCCAGTTCCCCAGCCTGAAGAGGCGAGGGAGGATCATCAGCGGCGCGCGGTCCCTTCGGCGGCCGGCGTGCGCTCGACGTTGGCCCCGGGTTGACCGTTGACCGCCGTCCCGGCAATGAAAGCCTCGGTCAGCTGATGCGCGACGCTATCGGTGTACTGGGCGGGCGGCGACTTCATGAAGTACGACGACGGCCCCTCGAGCGCGCCGCCGAGCTTTCGGTCGAGCCCAAGCTTGCAGCATCGGATCGCATCGATGACCACGCCGGCTGAGTTCGGCGAATCCCAGACCTCGAGCTTCAGCTCGACGTTGAGCGGCACGTCGCCGAAGGACCGGCCCTCGAGTCGGATGTAGGCCCACTTGCGGTCGCCCAGCCAGGGCACGTAATCCGACGGCCCGATGTGGATGTTGTCGGCGCCGATATCCGCCTTTAGTTGCGACTTGACGCTGTTCGTCTTGGAGATCTTCTTCGAGACCAGCCGCTCCCGCTCCAACATGTTCAGGAAGTCGGTGTTGCCGCCAAAGTTCAGCTGGTAGGTCCGCTCCAGCTTGACCCCGCGATCTTCGAAGAGCCGGGTGAGGACGCGGTGCACGATGGTGGCGCCCACCTGGGACTTGATGTCATCGCCGATGATCGGGATGCCCCGTTTCTCGAAGCGCCCGCGCCAGTATGGCTCGCGGGCCAGGAAAACGGGCATGCAGTTGACGAAGGCGCAGCCGGCCTCGAGCACCTGCTCGGCATACCATTTGACGGCTTCCTCACTGCCCACCGGCAGGTAGTTCACGACCACGTCGGTTTTGGTCGCTTTCAGGATGCCGACGATGTCGGCCGTCGGGCCGGGGGCTTTCGTGATGATCTCGGAGAGGTACTTGCCGAGGCCGTCGTGCGTCATACCGCGCTCGACCCGGACGCCGAGGTGAGGCACGTCGGCGAACTTCACGGTGTTGTTGTGGCCGGCGAAGATCGCATCAGCGAGGTCTTTGCCGACTTTCTCCTTGTCGATGTCGAAGGCCGCCGCGAATTCAATGTCGCGGATGTGGTAGCCGCCAAGATCCACGTGCATCAAGCCAGGAATGGACGCTCCTTGCTTGGCGTCGCGGTAGTACTCGACGCCCTGCACCAGCGACGAGGCACAGTTGCCGACGCCAAGGATCGCCACTCGAACCTTGCGTCGGGATCGGGCCTCGCTACGGACAGTGGTCGTCCGAGCCGCTCTACCGTTGTGTCGACTGCCGTTCTTCGTTGCCATCGCTCCTTACACCTCGCTCCATTCGTGTTGCAGCGCCCGAACCCGAGGTCGGGGCGCGATCAGGGTCGTCAGTTCTCGATGGAAGGCGTTGAGGCCCTCCCGGTTGAGCGAGTAGTACACCGCGCGACCCACCCGATGGGCGCGTACTACCTGGCCCCGGCGCAGCATCCGCAGGTGCCAGCTCAGCCGGGGCTGGCTGATGTCGACCGCATCGGCGAGCTCCAGCACCGTGATTTCCGGAACCCCGGCGAGGAATTGCACGATGCGCAGCCGGGTGACACTGGCCAGCGCCTGATAGTGCCCGCGAAACTCGCGCAGAGACGGGTTTAAGAGAAGTGGCAATGACCCCATATAAAGGAAACTTTATGGATTATAGCAGGGCGTTAGCTCAGCAGGTCCCGGGGCACTCGCGCGCGAACTCGCAGTCGGTCTGGTACCGGCATTCGTTGATGCCTTTCTTGCCTTTGGCAACGACCGCAAGCAATTCGCGGATCTTGTTTTGGTTGTCGGTATCTTCCGCATCCATCGATATCTCAGCTACGACGTGAAGTGCGACCTTGGCGACGACGGAATGCGACAAAGCTACGACTGACAGCGTTGCTGTCGTAAACGCAAACAGAATAGGAGTGGGCCCAGGCAGCGTCAAGGAAAGACTTGTTAAGGTGGGCGGCAATGCCAGCATCGCGAACCCGTCGCGCTGGATCTGCTGCCGCGGTTGTGCGCGGCTATGCGGCGATCGCCGGCCACGAACGCACGATCTCGACTCTCCGGGCGCATCAGCGCGCTGGTCGACTGGCCCACGCGTACTGCCTGATCGGCGAGGAAGGCATTGGCAAGGCTGCCGTGGGCCGGGCGCTCGCCGAAGAGTTGCTGCTCGGCGAGGGTCAGCCGTCGCGGCTCGAGGTCCACCCCGACTTCTGGTCGGACGACCGGCCGGAGGCGATCAGCATCGATGAGATTCGCTTTCATCCTGAACGCGGCGCGCAGGCCCATGATCAGTCCCTCCAGCAATTTCTCAGCCTGAAGCCGTTTGTCGCACCGCTTCGGGTGGCGCTTCTGGCAAACGCGGAACGGATGACGGAGGCGGCGCAGAACTGCCTCCTGAAGACGCTGGAGGAGCCGCCCCCCAACACCGTGCTGGTCCTGACGACAGCTTATCCGGATCATCTGCTGCCGACCTGCCTCTCGCGTTGTCAGCTGATCGCCCTTTCGCCTGTCGGCCGCTCTACGCTGGCCGGCTTCATTGCGTCGCGGAATGGTAGCCCGGAAGAGGCGGAGGCACTGGCCGGACTGGCGCATGGGCGACCGGGCTGGGCGGTGCGGGCGATGCTGGATCGCGACTGGATTGCGAGGCTGGACCGGTGGGCCCAGGAGCTCGCCGGGCTGGCGTTCGAGGATGTCGACGGGGTGCTGACCTACGCCGCCCGGTTCGGCCAGGGACCTCAGGCCGACATGCGGCTGGTGGCCTCGGATGCGCTGCGCGGCTTCACTGCGTTCCTGCGCGATGCGATGCTGCTAAAGGCCGGCCTCCTGAACCGGATGCCGGCGAGCCGGCAGGCGGCCCTGGAGACCTGGGTCGCGCGGGTTCCCGCCGACCATGCACGGGCCTCGCTCGCGGCGGCCCAGCGAACCCAGCTGCTGATCGATCAAAATGTGAATCCTCGCCTCGCCATGGAAGTCATGCTGCTCGACCTGCGCGTTCGGCACCCGGCATGAGCCGGGTGTTCGTTACCCTGCCGTTGCCCTCGCCCGGGATCGACATGCTGCGCGAGCGCTTCGAGGTGACGATGATGGAAGCCGAGGGCATGCCGCCGGAGACCCTCAAGCAGCATCTCCGCGAGACCGACCCGGTCGGCATCGTGGGGATGGTCAACGTGCCGATCACCGACGAGATCATGGCGGCGGCCCCGCATCTCCGGGTGGTGGCGAATTACGCCGTTGGCTTCAACAACGTCGACGTCGCGGCGGCCACCCGGCGCGGCGTGCTGGTGACGAACACCCCCGGCGTCCTGACCGAGGCGACCGCCGACCTGGCCTTCGCCCTGCTGCTGGCCGTCGCGCGGCGTGTGGTCGAAGCCGACAAGTTTCTTCGCGAGGGGAAATTCAAAGGGTGGAAAGCCGACCTGCTGCTGGGGACCGATGTCTACGGCCGTGTGCTGGGCATCATCGGCCTCGGCCGGATCGGCCAAGCCGTCGCGCGACGCGGCCTCGGCTTCAACATGCCCATCCTGTACTCGGACGCCCGTCGGGCCAGCCCCGAGACCGAGTCGTCGCTGCGCGCCCAGTATGTGCCGCTCGACGAATTGCTGCGGAAGGCGGACTACGTCAGCATCCACGCCGATCTCAACGACCAAACCCGCCATCTGATCGGCGAGCGCGAATTGAAGCTGATGGGGCCAGAGCACTATCTGATCAATGCCGCTCGGGGACCGATCGTCGACGAAAAAGCGCTGGTCCAGGCGTTGAAGCAGGGCTGGATTAAAGGCGCCGGCATCGATGTCTACGAGCGAGAACCGCAGACCGAGCCGGGCCTGACCGATTGCTGGAACGCGGTCCTGCTGCCGCATCTGGGGAGCGCGACCGTGACGGCGCGCGCGGCGATGGCAGAGACTGCGGCAAAAAACCTGATTGCGGCGGTGGAAGGTCAGACCCCGCCGAACCTGGTCAACCCGGAAGCGCTAGCCGTCCGCCGCTGAGGTGCCGATCCGGCTGCTGGCCATCGATCTCGATGGCACGCTGGTCAACGACCGGCTGGAAATGGATCCGCGGGACGTCGTCGCCGTGAAGGCGGCGACCGCGGCCGGAGTCGCGGTGGTGTTGGCGACCGGCCGGATGTTCAAGTCCTCACTTCGCTACGCAGAACCGCTCGGCCTCAGAGGGCCGATCATCAATTACCAGGGGGCGGTCGTTCGCGAGATCGCCAGCGGCGAGGTCTGGTACCGCTGCGAGCTGACCATCCCGATGCAGCAGCGGGTGCTGTCCCTGGCCGAGCCGAAAGATTGGCACGTCAACGCCTACGTCGACGAGCAGGTCTATACGGACCGAGCGCGGCCGGAGGCGGACCTCTATGCCCAGATCGCGATGGTGCCCTACGAGGTGGTCGGTCCACTTTCGAAATGGGTCCGGCAGTGCTCGACCAAGATGGTGCTCGTCGACCTCGACCCGGCTGACGTCCCGGCGCGGATGGCGGAGCTGACCGACTGGATGGGCGACGTTGCGCGAGTGACCCGCTCCCTCGACTGGTTCGTGGAAGTGATCAATCCGGAGGTGTCCAAGGCCCGCGCCCTGGCGATGGTCGCGAACCGGCTCCGTGTGACGCCGGCGGAGGTCTGCGCCATCGGGGATAACACGAACGATGAGGAAATGGTCAGCTGGGCCGGCTTTGGGGTGGCGATGGGGAACGCGCCGGCAGCCTTGAAGTCGGTCGCCAAATACGTCACGGGCCCGATCGAGGAGGCCGGCGTTGCCCAGGTCATCGAGCGCTTTGTGATCGGGAAAGAGGAGCCGCTGATTCGCCGCTAGGCGGCCTGCATCCTTATATACTTGGCTTCCGCGGCCCCGTGGTGTAGCGGTCCAACATGCCTCCCTGTCACGGAGGAGATCGGCGGTTCGAATCCGCTCGGGGTCGCCAATTACCGCCTGAGAGCCTCGGCGTAGACCGGGTTCCCGTCTACGTCAACGACCTGGTCGCGCAGCCAGGTCACTGCGTTGGATCGATCACGACAGCACCACGGG
>Ga0070698_100000341_pt1 | contig 48084 bp, 38 predicted proteins | sample KBSK1502metaG_FD_65477 | JGI IMG/M metagenome (GOLD analysis project Ga0070698, IMG submission 65477) | Corn, switchgrass and miscanthus rhizosphere microbial communities from Kellogg Biological Station, Michigan, USA - KBS K1-50-2 metaG | ecosystem: Host-associated > Plants > Roots >...
TTCGCCCCGGCCGTGCTCACCGGCGTGACCCCGGAGATGCGGGCCTACCGCGAGGAGCTGTTCGGCCCGGTCGCCGTCGTCTACAAGGTCAGCACCGACGACGAGGCGGTCCAGCTCGCCAACGTGGTGGACTTCGGCCTTGGCGGCGCGGTCTGGGCGACCGACGAGGAGCGGGCAATCAAGGTCGCCGAGCAGTTGGAGGTCGGCATGGCCAACGTAAACACCCCGGCGGGCGAAGGCGCGGATCTGCCGTTCGGCGGCACCAAGCGCTCCGGCTTTGGCCGCGAGCTAGGCCCCCTCGGCATCGATGAATTCGTCAACAAGCGCCTCTTTTACGTCGAGAAGTAGCGCTTGACGAGTAGCGCGCCAGTGTCGCCCCGGCGCGGCGCTATTTGGTGAGCCGGTAGCCGTAGTGAGCCATGAGGGGGGCGCAGATCGTCGTCACTGCCGCCTGGTCACGTGGGTGCATGTGTGATCGCCATGCGGTATCGGCGCTGATATTGACCGGGCCGGTGCGGAACCGGTTGAGATTACCGCCGACAGTGTGCGTCGGCTGCAGAGTCACGGTGCGGGACGGCAGCAACCAGCCAGGTCCTGCAGGTTTGCCTGCGAGCTGCGTGAGGGCTTGCACGGCCTGGCCGGGGTGGGCAACAAAATCTTCATGCCGCAGCAGCATCGACCGGCTGGGCCCAGCGGCCCGCCTGACGGCCGTCGCGGCCAGGTTTCCCGCCTGCCAGCTCAACGCCGCATAGGTGCTCTGGCGCAGCCGGCTGCCCAGCACCGGCTCGCCACCCTCCCGGGCGCGCACGATGGAATAGACCGTGCCCCGCGGGTCACGGACGAGGTGGGCGAACGCCGGGTTCATGCCGGGCATGCGCAGCAGCAACGCGGCGTCCGTGGGTTCCTTGGACGAGTCCACGATCACCTGTGCGCCGGTCTCCTCGGCAATGGCGCGATACAAACGGGCCAAGCTCCCGGCGTACCGGGCCAGCGCGGTGCCCGCCGGTGGCACCTTCCCGCGACGGCGGAGCAAGGAAGGCACTCCCAGCCAGGTGTGAAACTCACCCAAAGCCTCCCGCTGGCATTGCCAGATCTCGCGCGCCAGCGCGGCCCACGGCTCCCCCAGCGCCGAGCGGATGATGCCGCTCCAGACGGGACATGCCACCAGCCGTTCCCCGCACCCGCATCGCGCACCAGGAACAGCCAGCTTGCGCCACACCGACCGCAACTCGCCCACATGGAAATACCCATCGAGTTGCCCCACCAGGTTGCCCAGCAGCGTCGTCCCGCTGTGATAGATACCCAGCACGTACAAGACCCGAAGGCCGCCACCGGACATGGCCCTCCCCTGCGGTGGGTGCACCCAGAGTGATGCCCAACGCGCCACGCACCGCTCCGGTTACCTATCGTGCACGCTACGCCGCCGCCGGCCCGCTGGGGTCAGTAGTCACGAAGCGGTAGGGCCGGGCGTGATGATTCTGGGAGGCCGCGGCAGCGAGACGGTCAAGGGCGCCGGCGGGCCTGCTCGTCTGCATCTTGGTTGCCCTGCCGCCAGTTCCGGGCCAGGGCAACCAAGCCGCGAACCACGTCGGGGGGGAGCCCGGGGGTGCTCGCAATGTGCCACAGCGTCGGGTCTTCATGCTCGGCATGTCCACGGTCCGGCGACCCCACGCTAGGCTCCCCGCCTGCCAGTATCCGTCGGCACGAACCGGGCGCCCAGCCGAGCCGGTTCTCGACCATGCCGAGGGTGCTTGGGGAAACGCGCTGGCCGTTCTCGAGCTTTCCCAGCGTCCGCTCGGTCACCCCGGTCGCCTCGGCAAAGGCGCGTCTGTCCCGCATGCCTAGCTCGACCCGGCGTGCGACGACGTAATCGGCGAGCCGCCACCAGTCCTCACCGGCCATGTGTTCGTCCCTCCACGAGCCGGTACTAGTCGCGCCACCGGCCACGTGACCATCCCTATCTGAAGAAGATAGAAGAGTCTACCTCCCTTCTGTCGCCGTTACCGGCGAGGATCTGCAGCTCTCTTCTTACCCCATCTTTGGATTATGCTCTTTACTTCCTGTCTATGCTGGCCTAGAGTCCCTAGTTAGCAGTTAGCTTCTTGGTTCTTCCTAGAAGTACCTGGATCTGGGTGAGCTGGGGGGATCAACCGGAGTCAGGACGGTGACGCGGGCCTGGAGCCTGGAGAGGCAGCACCGGTGACCCGAAGCGGTGGCCCAGTCCGGCGCACTGCAGGCCGGTGGCGTCCTTGCGCAGCGAGGAGGGGAGCGCAAGGCCGCCCCGGCCACGAAGCCGGCCATCTGCCGAGATCATCGCTGGGACGGCAACAAGCGGCGCCCGGCGGGGGCGGGACTCGCCCTGGACCGCGGCTACCTGAGCGGGCTCGGCGCGCCGTACCCGATCCTCAGCACGGCTTGGCCGTCAGCCAGCGTGACAAGCCGGACCCAGGCCGGATGGTACGCGGCTTGCTGCGCCAGGACGAACGACCGCATCTTGCTGAGATACGCCGCACGCCTGAGGTGCGCCACCCGGACGTTCGGCGCCAAGTCCACCCACCGCAGGAGGCTGGCGGGCCCGCCGCCAGGGGACTGGCTGGTGAAGTCCACGACGCGCAGCGGATAGTAGTAGGCCACTGCGACGATGAGCCGCGGCAGCCGGGGGTCGATCTGGCCGCTGCGGACCTGCCTCTTAGCTGTGGCGGGGAGCACGATATTGCCGTTGGTCAGCAGTTCGGCCTCAATACCCTTCCTGTCGCGCAGCGCCGAAGGCATGGTGGCGTGATACTTCGCGGCGCCGAAGGGATACACCCACCTGATGTCGATCCTGGCATTCCCTTTGCCGAAGCTCGCGAGGATGGCCGGAGCCGTGGTGGGCAGAAGATTGCCGAACTGGTTCCGGACCGTGGCCGTGGCCACCACCAGAGTGTTGCCGAGAAGGTCGTTCGACGCATTCCCGAGCTGGTTCACGACGCCCCGGAAGCCGCCGCTGGATAGGTCCCGGCATACCAGGACATCGCATCCCACGGTGTCGGCTGGGCTGGCCTGGTGCAGTATCCAGGCCACGGCCTCCGTCCTCGCCACGGCCTCGGGTGTAAGTGGAGGGCTGGTTCCTGTAGGGTCAGGCGCTGGCCGCTCCGGCGGCGCGCTGCCCCCGTGAAGGGCGAGTGCGAGCCCGCCAGCACCGGCTGCAAGCAGGATCAAACCCAACAGTGCGACCAGCCGCCAGCGCCACGATGCGCGGCCATTTCCGCGCCGATACCACCGTAGCCTGGACGCAAGGTCACCGTCGGCCGGTCCATCGCCGCTGCCGGCCCGCGGCTCGGAAGGCGCCGCAACCGCCTGCTCGGAGCTAGCAGCCGCCTGCTCTGAGCTAGCTGTCTTCTCGTCGGTGTCGAGAGCGGACACCACCGGCGGCAAGGGGCCCTCGAGCCGGGCCCCGGCGGCCACCAGTTCGGTGAGCGCGCCGCGAGCCGACGGCCTGGCTGCGGCATCCTTGTCGAGGCAGCGATGGACCAGCGAGCCAAGTGGTTCGGGAAGCCTGCCCACATTTGGCTCGGAATGGAGAATGGCGTACGCGGTGGCTGTCAGCGACTCGCCCTTAAAGGGCAGCTCACCGGTACCCGCGAACACCATCGTGACGGCCCACGACCACATGTCGGCCGCCGCGGTCACCCGGACCCCGGCGAGGTGCTCCGGAGCCATGAACGCCGGAGTCCCCACGGCGACCTCGCCAGACAGGCCCGTGGTCATGCCGGGAACGGCCGCGAGCCCGAAGTCGATCACCACTGGCCCGTCGGGCCCCAGCAGGACGTTGGCCGGCTTGAAGTCGCGGTGCACCATGCCGACGGCATGCACCGCGCCTAGCGCGGTGAGCGTCGCGACGGCGATGCGCTCGAGTACCGCGCCGCTGCGAGGTCCGAACTGCTCGACGACCTCTATCAGCGATGGCCCGCTGACGTATTCACTGACTATGAACGGCCGCCGTTCGAAGATTCCCGCGTCCAGAACCTGCGCGGTGCAGAACCGGGCGACCCGCTGCGCCGCGGCGACCTCCTTCAGGAAGCGGCTCCGGACCCGTGGGTCTGTGGTTGGCGCTAGGAGCTTGACCGCCGCCCGGCTTCCCGTAGGACCGACAGCCAGGAACACGACACCCTGCCCGCCTTCCCCGAGGCGGCCGAGCAACCGGTATGCCGCCACCTCGCGCGGATCCGTGTCGCGCAGCGGAAGCATCTCTGACAATGTGGACCGGGCGGATGCCACCCAGCCATTTTGCCTCGCCGGCTCCGCGTACGCCACGATTCCGTTTTGCCGGTTGCCTGCCGGAGCCTTCCGTGCAGCCCGCCGCGCCCTTTCGGGGAACTGGGCCGATGGGGCAGGCACGATCGGCCAGCTAGGCGATTTAGTCTCTGGGGAGCCCAGGACGGCGCTCGCGCCAGCACCACCGGCACGATTATGCTCTCGGCTGAGAACATGAGAATTTTCTCACTTAACCCGCTCCGACGCGGGCATGCTGTTGGGGAGCCCGGCCACAGGATGCCCCAGGGGGCATGCGGCGAGCCGGGTGAGGGGCGGGCCCCGGCAGCGCCGTCTCCCCCCCGCGGTGCCCGGGGCTCCGCTCCGCTTTGGATCGGTTGGTATTGGAGCGTGGGGGCACCGGCCCGCGTCTACTCTTCGGCGGTCTGCCCGATGCTCTGCATGAACTCGCGCACCCCGGGACTGAGCAGCTGAAGCAGCGGTGCCGCACCTGATTCACGACCAGGACGGTGACCAGCAGCACGAGCAGCCCGGCCACGGTGTCGGTGGTCAGCGGGTGCGCGGCCCACCAGCGCCGCTGCCCGGCGTCGGTGACTTCGACCAGGACCAGCGCCAGCGCGATCAGCATCGCCAGGACGGCAGCCAGCCACCCCAGCAACCGGGTAGACACCAGGCGACTCTACGGGACCTGACCCCGGTCGATCCGGGCGGCCGTACCGGCCCGGACCTTCTGCCCTAGCCGAAGGTGAAGCAGTAGGCCTGAGCCCCCGGATCGAGGAAGGTGATCTCAAACGTGCGCTCGGTGATGGGGCCGCGCTGGCGGATGAGCTGGTAGGTCCGCTGCTGTGTGAGCGTGCCGCCGCCGTCACCGTCGACGTCGGTTCCGTGGGACTCGCCGGGTATCTGTCCGTCGATGAGAACGCGGCACCGCACGGGCCTTCCCGGTGCCGCCGGTCCCATGACGAGGTTGAGGTCGCGGGCGTGGAAGCGGCAGGTGATCTGCCCGCTTGGCGCGTTCAGCGTGGTGGCCTCTGCCTCCATGGTCCAGTCCCCTGACAGGGCCCACTGGTTGAGCCCCAGGCGCTCCGGGATGGTGTAGTCGTGAGGCGTGCCCGGCCGGGCGCCGCCGGGGGATGCGAAGTTCTCGGTGCGCTCATAGCCGGTGTAGTTCTCCGGTGATCTCGAGCTGGCCCAGTCGGCCGCGACTTCCAGCCCGCTGGGGTCGACCGAAACCAGTTCCATGCCTGCGGCGGTGGATCCGGCCTCGGCCAGCAACTGCTGGATGGCCATTTCCGACTGGCCGTATTCGCCCTCGCCGAAGTGGTGATGCCGGATGCGCCCCCGCGCGTCGGCGAAGTAGAGGGCGGGCCAGTAGTGGTTCCCGAAGGCACCCCACACCGCGTAGTCGTTGTCGGTTGCGACCGGGTAAGCGATCCTCATGCCCTGGGCGGCCTGGCGGACGTTGGCGATGTTGTGCTCGAACGAGAACTCCGGTGTGTGGACGCCGATCACTACGAGCCCGTGGCCGGAGTATTTCCCGGCCCAGGCGCGCAGGTAGGGAAGCTGGCGAAGCCAGTTGACGCAGGTGTAGGTCCAGAAGTCGACCAGGACCACCTGCCCGCGCAGGCCCGCCGGGGTCAGCGGCTCCGAATTGAGCCACCCGGTGGCGCCGTCGAAAGAAGGCAGCTCACCCTCAACCGGCAGCCGGGCCGAAGCCGTGTGCAGCCCGGCGGGGGCGCGCCAGCGTGCGTCCATGACGATGCCCTCTCTATAGCTGGATGTCCCGGCCCGGGATATCAAATGGGGTTCTTATGCTGCAAACTGACCCCAGCGCCACGGTGTGATGACACGGGGGGGGGACATGCGGAACAGGGCCGGCCGGCGTGCGGGTTACTGGCCGGTGCCGCGTTTTGAAGTGGTCCACGGTGGCTAGGCGCCGCCGCCTGGGGGCGTTCCGGGAGCTGGCGGGCAACAGGGCTCTGCGGCGGGTGGTGGGGGGATACGCGCTGTTCATCCTTACCGAGTACTCGGTGTGGATAGCCATGCTGGTCTACGCCTACGGCCGGGGTGGCGCGACGATCGCGGGGGTGGTTGCGCTGGCCCAGCTGATGCCGGCGGCGCTGCTGGCGCCGGTGTTCGCCGCTTTAGCGGACCGGCGTTCCCCGGTCGTTCTGCTGGCCGGGGGTTACTTGGTGCAGGCGGCCGCCATGGGCGCGACGGCGGCAGCGATCACCGGGGGCGTGCCGTTGGCGGCGTACGCGGCGGCCGTGGTCGCGTCCACGGCTGTCACCGCGACCCGCCCGGCTCAGTCGACGCTGATCCCGTCGCTGGCGGTGACCCCGGACCAGCTGACGGCGGCCAACGTGGTGGTGAGCTGGGTGGAGGCCGCGGGGATCGCGGCCGCGGGCTCGCTGACCGGGGTGCTGATCTGGGCAGCTGGTGTGGCCGGGGTGTTCGCGGTGTGCGCAGCCCTCGGCGCCGCCGCTGCGCTCTTGGTCGTCGGCCTCCGGGTCCCCGCCCTGACCGCACCGGACGAGGATCGCCCGCCGCTCGCGGCCGGGCTGGCTGCGAGCGTGCGCCTGGCGGCCGGGCAGCCGCGGCTGCGGCTGATGCTGGCGTTGCTGACCGCCGAGGCGGCCGTGGTCGGGGCGCTGGACCTGCTGTTCGTCATCCTCGCCGTCACGGTCCTGGGCCGGTCACAGGCGTGGGCCGGGTACCTGAACTCCGTCTACGGGGTGGGCGCGATCCTGGCCGCCGCCGTCAGCGTGTTCCTGGTCGGCCGGCGCCTGGGGGTGCCGATCCTGGGCGCGGTGCTGCTGCTCAGCGGCGCGCTCTCCGCCCTCGCGGCAGGCCTGGGCCTGGCGGGGACGGTGGCCCTGCTGACGGTCGCCGGGGCGAGCCGCGCCCTGCTGGACGTCGCCACCCGATCGCTGCTGCAGCGTTCCGTGCCGGCCCAGTCCCTGGGGCTGGTGTTCGGCCTGCTCGAAGGGCTCACCATGGCCGGGCTCGCGCTCGGCTCGGTGCTGGTGCCGCTGCTTGTGCACCTGGGGGGCGATCGGCTCGCCCTGCTCGGCGTCGCCGCCGTGCTGCCACTGGCCGCCACTTTCGGCGGGAGGGCGCTGGTCAGCCTGGACACCCAGGCGCCCGTCCCGGTGGTGCAGATCGCGCTGCTGCGTTCCATCCCGCTGTTCGCCGAACTGCCAGCCCCGGCGCTGGAAGGCCTCGCGGCCGCCCTCACCCCCGCCGAGGTGCCAGCCGGCGCAATCCTCATCCGGCAAGGCGAGGAGGGGGATGCCTACTATGCGGTCGCCGCGGGCCAGCTGGACGTCTTTCAGGATGGGCGTTTCCTGCGGCGGTGCGGGCGGGGCGAGGGAGTCGGGGAGATCGCTCTCCTGCGCGCCATCCCCCGCACGGCGACCGTCACCGCCCACACCGACGCCACGCTGTACAAGCTCGCCAGGGAACCGTTCCTGACCGCGGTCATCGGCCACGCCGCCACCCAGCGACAAGCACACAGCATCGCCGAGGCCAGGCTGACCGCCGACGCCGCGGGGGGCGGCGACAGCCCGGCGTCTGGCGGCGTGGAGCCGGGCTGAAGCCGGGCGGCGGTTCAGGCGCGCTTTGGGCGGTGACCGGTGCCGGTGCTTGCCGCTGGCGTTCCGGTGCTTAGTGCAGCAGGCGGAGGGTGTTGACGGCGTCGTCCACGTAGTAGACGCCGCTGGCGGCGGGGGCGACGGCGAGGCCGAACAGAGCCCCGGACCCCGGCGGGCTGCTGGAGCGGTCCAGGAACCGGGTGGCGATCTGCTGCCCGCCAGGGGTGGTTTCGACGATCCTGCCGTTGCCGCCGTTGACGGTCAGCACGTCACCGTTGGGGGCGATGGCCAGGCCCAGCGGCGCCGACAGCGCGCCACCAGTGGTGATAGTGAGCCCGTTGCCCGCGCTGGTCAGCCGGTGGGCCGCATCGGGGATCGCGGTGATCCGGTTGGCAGCGGTGTCGGCGACAAACAGCATCCCGCCGCGGCCCAGCCCGATCCCGGTCGGCCCGAGCACAAACGCGGTGGAGCTGGTCTGCTCAGCGAACCGGGAGCCGATCTTCGTGACCGAAAGCACCTTGGGCGGGCTGGTGGCCGAGACGGCGAGCCCGATCCGCAGCACGGTGCCGCGGTGAACCACGGCACCGTTGCCGGCAACGGTGCCGTTGAGCACGTTGGTGACGAACAGGCTGGCCGAGGAGCCTTGGTCCAAGACCGTGGCGTCCCACGGCCCGTTGATGCCGTGTCCCGCGATCGTCTCGCGCACCTGGCCCTGGCTGTCGAGCACGATCAGGCAGCCCGCATTGGAGGTCGCGGCCTGCCCGTTCACCGACGGGGTGCTGCCGACGATGACCCAGCCCGCGCGCAACTCGACCAGCGCGGTGGTCAGCCCGACCCCGCCGGGGCAGCTGCCCGGCAGCGCGGAGGGGGTGATGTGGGCGAACAGGGTCCGGTGCCCGCTGGGGGAGATCTGCACGATCGTGCTCCCGGTGCCCTGCAAGTTGCTCATGGCGTTGAAGTTGCTGATGAGGACGTCACCAGCCTTAAGGTGCCCAGTACTGCGAGCGACCACAGCGGTGCCGTACGGGTTGACATCCCCGTTGAACGGCACCGTGGAGGCGACCGTGGAGATCGTGTGGAACCGGCTCAAAAACGCCGGGCCCGGGACGCCCGCAGCCCCGGCAGCCGTCGCCACCCCAGTGACAGCGACGGTGGCGGCCGCGGCACACACCGCGGCGATACGAGAGACAGTCGGCATTGACCTGCTCCTTCCTCCCGAACGGATGGGTGTCAGGTTCCAGGCGGCGGGCAGCCAACCAAGGCCGCACCCATGCAGCCGCCAGCGCCGGCCGCCGCTCCCCCTTATCACGGACGGCAGGCGCCAGCGGTTCACAATGTCGGTAAACAGCAGCTCCGTGACGATCAGACCAAGGAGCGCGGAACACACGGGGTCGAGGCGAGCAGACCTGCTTTCTCGCCGCTGCCTGCGGCCTTTACCATGATGAGGCGTTATGCCTCAGATGCCCAGTCCTGGGCGTTGGTGGGGGGACATTATGGAGCAGTGCCGGCAGTGTGGCGCATACGTGGAGGCCAGCCACCGGTTCTGCGGCGAGTGCGGGTCTCCGCTTGGGGCATGCCCGTCATGTGGTGACCCCATTATTGCTGGCAAAAGGTTCTGCCATTCCTGCGGGAATCCGCTGAACGGAGCGGCACCCCCGGCCGCCGCGGCCGTGCCGCTCAGGGCTGGGCTGTCCCTGGCGGCGCAGCCGGGAGCCGGCGCCGCGGGGTCCCGCCTGACGGATGGGCCGGTGGCGGAGCGACGGGTGTGCTCGGTGCTGTTTTGCGACGTGGTGGGCTTCACGCCGCTGTCGGAGGCGCGGGATCCCGAAGCGGTGCGCGAGTTGCTGTCGGCGTATTTCTCGGTGGCGCGGACGGTGATCGGGCGGTACGGGGGGGTGGTGGAGAAGTTCATCGGGGACGCCGTCATGGCCGTGTGGGGCACCCCGGTAGCGTCCGAAGAGGATGCCGAGCGCGCGGTCCGTGCCGGGCTGGACCTGGTGGCCGGGGTGGCAGACCTCGGAGCGGAGACCGGGGTGCCGGGACTGGCCGCACGGGCCGGGGTGGTCACCGGGGAGGTGGCCGTCACCATCGGCGCCACGAACGAGGGGATGGTGGCCGGGGATGTCGTGAACACGGCCTCGCGGGTGCAGTCGGTCGCGGAGCCAGGTTGCGTCCTGGCGGATGAGACGACTTTCCGGCTGACGGCGTCCGCGGTGGGGTTCGCCGACGCGGGAGAGCACCGGCTGAAGGGCAAGGCTGAACCGCAGCGGTTGTGGCGGGCGGTCCGGGTGATCTCGGCGCTCGGGGGCTCGCAGCGGGTGGATGGGCTGGAGGCCCCGCTGGTCGGCCGGGATGCCGAACTGCGCACGATCAAGGCACTGTTTCATGCGTCCGCGGAGCGGCGAGTGCCGCGGCTGATGCTCGTATCGGGACTCGCGGGCGTGGGGAAGTCGCGACTGGGCTGGGAATTCGAGAAGTACGCCGACGGGCTGGCCGGGGAACTGTGGTGGCACCGGGGCCGCTGTCTGTCGTATGGGGAGGGGGTGGCGTTCTGGGCGCTGGCACAGATCGTGCGGCAAAGGCTGGGGATCGCCGAGGAAGACCCTGGGCCGGTAGCCGCCGCGAGGCTGGCCGAGGGCCTGGACCGGCACATCCCCGATGCGGGCGAGCGGGCCTATATCGGCGTGCGGCTGGCGCGGCTGCTGGGGGTGGCCTTCGGCGATGATGCCGGGGCGCCGCTGCCCAGGGGGGAACTCTTCGCGGGATGGCGGCTGTTCTTTGAGCGGCTGGCCGCGGTGAGCCCGGTGGTGCTCGTGGTCGAGGATGCCCAGTACGCGGATGCGGGCTGGCTGGATTTCCTGGACTACCTGACCGACTGGGTGCATGACCTGCCGGTATTCGTCCTGGTGCTGGGCCGCCCTGAGCTGGGTCTGGTCCGGCCGGGGTTCGGCGCCGGCCGCAACCGGGTCACCTTGACCCTGGACCCGCTCGACACGGCGTCCATGGACATGCTCGTAGACGCTCTCGTGCCGGGCATGCCGAGCGCCGCGCGGGCGGCGATCACCGGCCGGGCGCAGGGGCTGCCATTGTTCGCGGTTGAAACCGTGCGGTCGCTGATCGACCGGGACGTGGTCGAGCCGATCGACGGGGTCTATCGGCTCGTCGGCGATATCGGAGAACTTCAAGTGCCGGGCAGCCTCCACGCCCTGCTGGCGGCCCGGCTGGATGCCCTGGACCCACCCGTGCGGCGGCTGGTGTCTGATGCCGCGGTGCTGGGCACGACCTTCCCGGCCGAGGCGCTGGTGGGGGTATCAGGGCAGGATGAGGCCACGGTGCTGGCTGCGCTGGCCGAACTGGTGCGCCGTGAAGTGCTGGTCATCTCGGCCGATCCGCTGTCGCCGGAGCGCGGGGATTACCAGTTCGCCCAGCACATGCTGCGCCAGGTTGCCTACGAGACTCTCTCCCGCCGCGACCGGAAAGCCCGCCACCTGGCCGTCGCCGCCCACCTGCGCGCCGCCTACCCAGACGACGGGGTCGCGGACGCGGTCGCCCGCCACTACCTCGACGCACTGGAAGCGGTCCCCGAGGACCCCGATGCCGGAGAGATCCGGGAACAGGCAGTCGCAGCGCTTATCCGCGCGGCCGAGCGTGCCAACCGCACCGGCGCTCCCGCCCTGGCCGCCACCAGCTACGCGGCGGCCGCCCAGTTGACCGGCGCGGACACCGCCGACGGACAGAACGCTGCGGCCGCCTTGTGGGAGCTCGCCGCAGAAACCGCGCTCACCGGTGCCGACTTCGCCGCGGCGGTCCAGCACGCCGACCGCGCGCGCAGCGGCTTTGTGCAGAACGGCGATACCCGGGCGGCCGCCCGCGCCCAGGCAATCGCAGGACAGGCACTGCGCCGGTGGGGCCACCACGCGGACGCCCGTGCACAGCTCACCGCCGCCGTGGAGGTGCTACGGGCGGACCCCGACACCGACACCGTCCGCGCCCTGGAGGAACTCGCGGCGCTAGAGATGTTCGCGGGCTCGCCCGACGCGGACAGGCTCACCACCGAGGCGCTCGCCCTCGGCCAGGCCCTCGGTGTCGGCGCGGGCCAGCTCACCGGGCTCTTCACCACCCGAGGGGTCTACCACGGCATGGCCGGTCGCCACCCCCAGGCGGTCGCGTACTTCCGCGAAGCCGCGCGGCTGGCCGCACAGGCCAACGACAACGTGCGCCTGGGAGTCGTGCTGCTCAACCTGTCGGAGGCGCTGGCGGTCAACGACCCGGTCGCTGCCGCGGACGCCGCCCGCACCGCCGCCGGGCATCTCCGCCGGGCCGGCGCCCGGGACTACCTGGCGTTTGCGATCACGAACTGGGCCCATGTGCTGCTGCTACTCGGCGACTGGGACGCAGCCGAGCAAGAGCTCACCCAGGCCCTGCATTCGGGCGGGCTGGCGGGCATCGACTACCTCCCCTGCTACCTGGGCTGGCTGGCCGCATTGCGCGGCGACGCCGATACCGCTGAGACCATGCTGGGGGCCCTGCGTGACTTGCAGGCCAGCGAAGATCCCCAGGACAAGGCGAAGGTCAGCATGGCGGAAGCCTTCACCGCCGCGGCCCGCCATCAGCCCGGCGCCGCCCTGCGCCACGCCCGCGACACACTCGCGCACGCCGGCGCGCTCGGGATAAGCCACGAATGCTTGTGCTGGACGTGGCCGCTGGCCGCCCGGGCAGCCCACGACCTGGGTGACGTCACCGCCATCGGTGAGTTGCTCACCCTGCTCGACTCCCACCAGCCCGGCCACCTTGCCCCGATGCTGCGGGCCGAGCGCGACCTGGCCCGCGCCCGCCTCGCCGGCCACCGCAGCGACCCCGAAGTCGCGGCATCCTTCGTAGCGGCGATCGCAAGCTTGCACGAGCGCAGCACCCCCTACCACCTCGCCCATGGCCTGCTCGATCACGCCCAGTACCTCAGCCGGCGGGGCGACGTCGAGGCCGCCTCGGCAGCGGCCGGTGAGGCCCGCGACATCGCCCTTAGACTGCGCTGCCAGCCTTTGCTCGACCGGGCAGCGCTGATACCCGCTGAGCCGGGCGTGCGGGTCTAACGGTGGGTCACGTCCTGTAAGAGGCCTGGATCAGCCGGCGCCTGGTGCGGGCGAGCGGCCCGGTCTTCATCTCCTTGCGCCAGTCGGGGAACTCGCCGCCGAACTCCTGCTGGGGCGCGCCCGCGGACTCGTACACCACGTAGCCGCCCTTGAGGATGCTGAACGGCGATTTGAGCTGACCCAGCTTGTCAAACTGGGCCGCCGCCGGGGCCGACGAGTCGAACCAGGACGGGGTCACGAAGTTCGATACCGAGACACCGTTGACGGTGTAGCTGGGGGACTCGACCGGGTCGCACACCTCCAGGGTGTAGGCCGATCCCTTGCCGTCGTTGGCCCACAGGTTGCAGTTCGGGTCGACGAGCATCTCGACCACCTCATGGGACAGCGCGCTGGAAACGCTCCAGTCGCCGATGGTCACCTGTCCGCCGTTGTCAAGCACCGGCTTGGCCGACACGACCCCCCACTGCTTCCCGCCCTGGTCCTCGGTGTGAAAGCCCAGCACCCCGTGGGGCTGGTCCTGGATGGTGTTCACGATCGCGATGCCATGTGCCGTCGGCGGGACGGCGGTGGGGTCGGTGTAGAACACCACTGCCGCGGGTGCCCGGTCCCACAGCGGAGCCGCGTCCAGTTGGACCTGGGTGGCGACCGCCTCGGTCATTGTTGCGACGTCTGTGTCCGAGATAAGAGTGGACTGGTTAAGGATCGCGATCAGCATTCGGCCCCCTTCTTGCCCCTTCACGCAGGAAAGGCGTCATAGTCGCCTTCGTCCACACGTGCCTGGCCCATGTTCCTCCCAAGCCAGCGGTCCTGACAAGGCTCGCCACGCCGGGCATCCTGCGCGCCCGGCTCTGGTGTCGGCAAGCTGACAGCGGCGGTGTCAGCGGGGTGACTGACGGTCACCTGGACACCGGGCAAGCTGGCCGCAGCCGGTCATTCGAAAGACCGGGAACCGCAAGGAGACCAGGATGAACTCAGCTCTCCACTACGAACTGATGCAGGCCCGGCACCACGACCTGATGAAGTCAGCAGCGCAGGACCGTCTCGCCGCGCAAGCCAAGGCCGCACGAGTCCAGGCAGCGCGCAGTGCCAACGGGACGGTCGCGCCGCGGCGGCGCGTTCTGCAACTGGTGTGGCGCCTGCTGCCCGTGTGACCGGGAATGCCGGCCACCGCACGAGCGGTGCCGCGAAGCTAGGCGGGGAAGATTCGCGGCGGCTCGCGCAGCACCTGGGCGGCAAGCGACCGAGCGCGTCGCAGGCTCTTGGCACTGAGCGTCAGCTCGGCCAGCACGGTCGCAAACGTGCTGTCTGGACCCGCGACTTCCTGCCCGGTCTCGCCAAAGATGTCCAGCTCGACTCCCATACCGCCTTCGGGCGCGACCTGCGCAAACGGCAGCCCGGCCAACCGGCCGGTTGCTGGGGCGTGCACGATGGCGTTGACAACAGCGCACCGGGGTTTGCGGATCGGCTTGACGGTCTGGGGCAGGTCAAGGCAGCTGCGAAGCTGGGCTTCGATCAGGTCTACCCCCCACACCGCCTCGACCATCTGGTGGATCCTCGTGCCACCCATGCGGGCGTTCACCTCGATCAGGCGCGGGCCGCGACTGGTGCACTTGCCCTCCACGTGGAGCACCCCGCGGCGAAACCCGAACGCCTGGACCGTTCGGACGCTCAGATCGACAAGCCCGCCCACGGCCTTCTTATTGTGGTCCGGCGGGAGGTGCAAGCCCGTTTCCTGGAACGAGGGCTCGGCGGTCGGCCAGTTCTGGGACACGCTGGAGAACACGCAGTCGCCGTGCTGCAAGATCAGGTCGACGTCGAACTCGACGCCGTCTAGGTACTCCTCCAGGAGGAGATCGTTGCCCGCGCGGAAGATCGCCTTTTGCTCCGGGCTGACGACCGCGCGGACGAGCTTGTACACCCTTGGCAGCGACTCGAAGCTGTCGACCCTGACGCATCCCGCCGCGCTCGCGCCGAACTCCGGCTTGACGACAGCGGGAAAGCCTACGTCGGCGGCGGCGGCAAACAGCTCATCCAGGGAGCGGACGCGCTGGGCCTTCGGCGTGGGCAGCCCCAGCCGCGCGGACAGTTCCCGGGTGCGGACCTTGCTGCGCGCCGCGTCGACCGCCCCGGGCGGGTTGCCCGGCAGCCCCAATGCCGCGGCCACGCGCGCCGCCTCACGAACGTAGTTCTCGACGAACGTCAGGACACCGTCCGGGCGGACGCCGGAACGCTTCAAAGCGTCGAGTATCGCTCCGGCATCGGCATCCGGGTCGCCGGTGATGGGCGTTGCGACCCATTTCGTCCCGGCAACTTCCGCTGCGAGCGACTCGGACCAGTGCCCCGGCTCGTCGACTATCACCAGGTGTGCGCCGAGCGCGGCGAGCCGCTCGTAGTAGCGGCGCTTACCTTCGTAGCCGGCGCCGATAACTGCCACGGTGGCCCCGTCTACGGTCACATCTCCCCCCAGCGCGGATCGTCGACCGCCATGGTCCCGCCAGGCGGAACCTGTACTCCCGGCGCGGTGCTGCTCAAATCGAGCGCAGGCCGAAGGCTTGGCGCCGCCTCGAGGGCGTCGAGCAGCACGTGGCCTTCCACGCGCAGCAATGTCGCGTCCGTCTCCGTGGTGACGGTGGCATTCCGGGGAGCGCGGTCGAGTAGGCCGCGCTCCCCGAAGCTGTCGCCAGGGCCGAGATGCACGACGGCCTTGCCGTCTCGGTGAACGACGACGCGGCCGGCAACGACGGCGTAGAAGGCATGCGCCGGGGCTCCCTGAACCACCACGTCAACGCCCGGTGGCAGCGGGCAAAACTGCGCGGCCGAGGCGAGCTGCTCGAGGACGATCTGCGGCACTCCCACAGTAACCGGAAGGCCCCGGAGGACCTGCACCCTCGCGGCGAGCGCGTCGGCACGCTGCGCGTTGAGCGCATCGAATCCGCGCAGGCCGAGACGGCACAGGAGGGTGATCAGCAAGGCGGCGGCGCCGAGGATCCACAGGCTGGCGCGCAACGACGTGGCCGCCACAAGAACGGCCGCCAGGACCGCGCCAGCGACCATCGCGGCCACCGACGCCGCGTTGAAGACTCCGATCACGCGCCCGAGCGCATCGCGCGGGGCGATCCGCGCCAGCGCCGTCTCGCCGACCACCTCGCAGGAGACGAGACCGGCAGTTCCGATCACCGTCACCGCCAGCGCGATCGTCAGCGCGTGGACGCCGGCGTACGCGAGCTGGGTGGCGCACGCTACCGAACCGGTGACGATGACGATCAGAGATACGCGTCTGCTCGTGGACAAGCGCCCGTTGGCGACCGCGCTCAACAATCCACCGGCGCCGGCAGCAGTTAGCAGGACACCGTAGCCGCCGGTGCCGAGTGCAAGCGACTGCTTGGCGTAGACAACGAGCTGCACGGTCTGGGCTCCGTAGGTGAATTCGACCATCGCCACGATCACGATCAGCCAGGGCGCAAACGCAGTCGTGCGCACCGCGTGCAGCCCTCCTGCCAGCTGGGCCACCCCGGACGTATGCCCGCCGGCTGGAGCCTTGTCGGGGCGCATTGTTGAAATCAGCAGCGCGGAGACCGCAAACGTCGCGCCGTTCGCCAAGAATGCGACCCAGGCGGGAGCCACCCCGAGCAAGATCGCTCCAATCGCCGGGCCGATGACGATGCCGAGATCCTGGACCGTATGCAGGAGTGCGTTTGCCGTGCCCAGCCGGGCCTCACCGACCAGGCGCGGGAGGAGGGCCATCGTCGCCGGCTTCTCCGCGCTACCAGCGGCCGACGCGAGGGCCGTGAACGCAATGACCAGCGCCACAGGTCCACCGCTCGCGACCGTCGCGGCGAGGGCTGCCATGAGCAGCAGCCGCAGGGCGTCACCGGCCAGCAAAACGGTGCGCCGTGGATAGCGGTCGGCGAATGCCCCGGCGAACGGTCCAAGCAGCACGTACGGGAGAAGCCGGCAGATCGTCGCGGCGCCAACCCAGCCGGGCGAGTGGGTCGCGCTGTACACGTATCCGAGCAGCGCGGCGTTGTACAGCCAGTTACCGATCTGCGAAGCGGCGCTGGCCGCAATCAGTGCGCGGGCGGCCGGGATGGCCAGGACGTCGCGATACGCCCGGACCATCGTCTCACCCGCCCCGCGCGCTAGCGGATTCCTCCGGGGCGGGTGCCGTCACCTTCTGGGCCCGAATCCGCGGTTCTGCAGCCGGGAGGTCGGCGGCGCGATCGAGCAGCGGCTGGCAGCGCAGCCGCTGAGCGATGCCGCGGGCTTCGCCGATCGCGGCCGCGGCCGCCTCGTTGTCGTCCATGCGCAGCAGGTGGGCGGCGTGGTCGAGCAGGCCGTGGGCCAGGTGGTAGGGGGTGGAGTGCTCGCGCAGGCCGGTCACCGCGGCGGCGAACGCCGCGCTGGCGCCCGGGTCACCGTCGCTTGCCGCAAGGCGGGCGCGTACCAGGTCGCGTTCGGCGCGCTGCAGGGGGGCCAGCGGCCCGGGCCGGTACCCGTCGAGCAGCGCCAGCAACTCGGCGGCGGTGGCGGTGTCGGCGAGGTCGTGCGCGGCGCGGGCGGCCAGCGGCCACGCCCACCGCGGGTACTCGTGGCTGATCCCGAGGGCACCGGCGTGGCCGAGGGCGGCCTGGGCGCAGCGGAGCGCGGCGGCGGGCTGGGCGCGGGCGGCGCCGGTGAACGCCTCCGCGACCGCGATATTCGCCTGGTCCTGGGGGTCTTCGCTGGCCCGCAGGTCGCCCAGCCCGGCCAGCGTCGCCTCGGCGCGGGGGGTGTCGCCGCGCAGCGCCGCCACCCAGGCCCGGTAGCAGGCGAGGAATTCGATGCCCGCCAGGCCGTCGCCGTCGGCGGCTATGTCCAGTTCGGCTTCGGCGGCGTCCCAGTCGCCGGTCATCAGCAGCGCCTGGGCCAGGTTCGTGACCGCGAGCACGAGCCCTCTGCGGGCGCCGGCCTGGCGCGATTGGGCGACGGCGACGCGGGCGGCCTCAGCGCCGGCGGCGGGGTCGGTTGCGGTGACCGCGTCGGCCAGGTTGACCAGGGCGGCGCCCAGCCGGACGCGGTCACCGGCCTGGGTGGCCAGCCGGGCGGCCTCCCGGAAGTAAGAAGCTGCCTGTTGCCGCCGGCCCGCGAAGCCGTGGCAGATCCCGCGGTAGTTAAACAGGCCGGCCAGGGTGGCGTCGTCCACGGCCAGCTCCTGGCCCAGGGTGAGGGCCTCGGCGGACAGCGCGTCGGCCTCCGGTGCGCCGGCGTCCACCTCCAGCGCCGCGAGTTCGCCCAGAGCCTGGACGGTGTCGATGCCGGGGTTGGCCCGCAGCACCTCGGCTGCGTCGGCGAGCTGCTCGCGCGCCTCGCCGTGCCGGCCCCACCGGCGCAGCGCCTGCCCGGCGATGGTCTGGGCGCGGGCAGCCGCCCGGGTATCGCCGCGCTGCCGGTATAGATCCCTGGCATGGCCGGCCTGCTCGACGGCCGTGGCCCAGTCGGCGTTGGTGACCGCGGCGGCGGCGGCGTGTTCCCACAGCGCCGCGGCGGCTGACCCGCCGTTCTGGGTTCCGGCCTCGGTGAGCTGGGCGGCGGTGGCGTAGCTGGCGGCGGCCAGCCCAGGGGCGCCGGTCCGCTCGGCGCGCTCGGCCGCCCGGGTCAGCACGCTGATCGCCTCGTGACGGATCTGGCCGGCATCGGGGTCGCCGGGGACTGCCTGCAGGGAGTCGAGGTAGTGGCGGGCGATCACGTCGGTGACTTCCTCACCGTCGGCGGGGAAGGCGGCGCGCAAGTAACCAGCGACCTTCAGGTGGCGGGCCTTGCGGTCGCGGCGGGACAGGGTGTCGTAGGCGACCTGGCGCAGCATGTTCTGGGCGAACCCGTAGCTGCCCTTCTCCGGCGACAGCGGGTCAGCAGACACGGTGAACACTTCGCGGCGCACCAGCTCGGCAAGCGCCCCCCGTACCTCCGGCTCGTCCTGCCCAGAGATGGCGATCAGCGCCTCGGCGGGGAAGGTGGTGCCCAGCACCGCGGCGTCGGCGGCCAGCCGCCGCACGGGCGGGTCCAGGGCATCTAGGCGGGCGGCCAGCAGCGCGTGCAGGCTGTCCGGGACCGCCAGCTCCCCGATGTCGCCGACCAGCCGGTAGGCCCCGTCGAAAGGCTGAACGATGTCCCGGTCGATCAGCGACCGGATGGTTTCTACTGCGAACAGCGGGATGCCCTGCGCCTGGGCCGTCACCGCCGCCCTGGCGACGACCGGCATGCCGGGCACCAGCGCCTCGACCAGGGTGTCCATCGAGGCCGCATCCATCGGGTCTACGGTCAGCGCGGTCCGGTTCCGGCCGGCGCCGAACCCCGGCAGGGCCTGGCCCAGCTCCGGGCGGGCGAACACCAGCACATACACCGGCAGATCCCGCACCCAGTCGACCAGGTAGTCCAGGAAGTCCAGCAGCCCGGTATCGGCGTGCTGAGCGTCCTCCACCACCAGCACCACCGGGCCCTCGGCGGCCAGCCGCTCGAAGAACAGCCGCCACCCGGCGAACAGCTCCTCCCGGCCCAGCGGGGCCCCGCTATCCCCCGCGAACGCCGCCCCCAGCAATCGTCCCAGCCGCGCTCCCACATAGGCCCGTTCGGCCGGGTCGGGGACCAACCGGTCCAGCCCGGCGGCCAGCCTGCCCGCCGCAACCTCGGCCGGGTCTTCTTCGGCGATGGACAGCCGCTGCCGCACCATCTCCGCCAGCGCCCCAAACGCCACCCCGTCCCCGTAGGACAGGCACCGGCCCCGGTGCCACCTCACCTGCTCCGCCAGGCCGTCGAGGTACTTCTCGAACTCCCAGCCCAGCCGCGACTTCCCGACCCCGGCCGGGCCGGACACCAGCACCAGCCGCGGCACGCGCCGCTCCGCGGCCGCGTGGAACAGCTCCTTGATGGTGCGCAGCTCGGCGTCCCGGCCGGTCAGCGGCGCCTCCAGGCCATCCACCCGCTGAGCGCCGCCCATCCCGGCCAGCACCCGCACCGCCCGCCACAGATGCTGCGGCTCCGCCTTGCCCTTCAGCGCGTGCTCTCCCGCGTCGGCGAACCCGACCCCTCGTTCCGCCAGCCGCTGGGTCGCCCCATCCACCAGCACCTGCCCGGGCTCGGCCACCGCCTGCACCCGTGCGGCGGTGTTCACCGCATCCCCCGCCACCATGCCTTCGTTCGTGGCGCCCAGCGTGACGGCCACTTCGCCCGTGACCACCCCTGCCCTTGCGGCCAGGCCCGGCACGGCGACCTCGGCCCCCAGCTCGGCCACCGCGGCCACCAGGTCCAGCGCCGCCCGCACCGCCCGCTCCGCATCCCCTTCCGCGGCGGCCGGGGTGCCCCAGACCGCCATCACCGCGTCCCCGATGAACTTCTCCACCACCCCGCCGTACCGGCCGACCACCGTCCGCCCCACGGTGAAGTAGCGCGACAGCAGCTCCCGCACCGCCTCGGGGTCCCGCGCCTCCGACAACGGGGCGAACCCCACCAGGTCGCAGAACAGCACCGAGCACACCCGCCGCTCCGCCACCGGACCTTCCGCCACCGGCGGGGCCGCGACGGGTGGGGCGGGCCTGGCTGCCGGTGACCCGGATGCGGTACCAGTCAGCGCCAGCCCGCAGGCACGGCAAAAACGATTGCTAGGTGCGGCGGGCTCACCACACGCCGGGCACACCACCGCCGCAGCACCGCAGCCCACACAGAACCGGTCCCCCGCCGCCAGGGCCGCCCCGCAACCCCCGCACGCCACCATCAGGCAACTCTAGACCCCGGCGCAGCAGGCCAGACAGCCCCGACGGCTGCCTACCACGCGGAGGGGATCTTCATGCGGGCCCGGGTTAGCTGGCCGCGTACCGGGGCTCGCGGGGGCAGGGCTGCCTGGTGCGGCGCCGTCGGCCGGGGCACTGTCGGACTGGCACACCGGGCGCGCTTCCCATCGCGGGGCGAAGCTGCCACGCTGGAGGTGTCGCACCAGGGGCCCCGCAGATGGCTGGCCGGAAGGTGGACACGGTGGGGAAGTCATCCAAAGACCGTCTGGCGTCGTCGACTACACGGCGCCTCGTGAGCGGCCATGCGGACGCCGGCCACCGACGCTAACGGCGGTGGCTTAGCAGGGCAAGACGTGGCGGCTGGCTGGCAAGGCTGAGGCGGCAAGGGGGCGGATCGTTATGCCGGGTTGGCAGGTACCGGGCTACACCGAGGTCAGGGCGCTGGGCTCGGGCGGGTTCGGCGAGGTGGTGCTGGCCCGGCACGACGCGTCCGGGGTGCTGGTAGCGATCAAGTACCTGCGCCATGACCTGCTCGCCGACGCGGGGTTCGCGCAGATGTTCCGCGGCGAAGCCGCGGTGCTGGCGGCGATCGATGACTTGAACGTGGTGCGGCTGTACGAGTACGTAGAAGCACCCTCGGGCGCTGCCATCGTCATGGAACTGGTCAACGGCGTCTCGCTGCGCGAGATCCTCGCCCGCCAGGGCACTACCACCGCCGAAGCGGCGCTGGTGGTGCTGCAGGGGTCGCTGCTGGGGCTGGCCGCGGCGCACCAGCGCGGCGTCGTGCACCGGGACTATAAGCCGGAGAACGTGCTCGTCAGTGGCGAGGGGGAGAGCAAGCTGACCGATTTCGGGCTGGCGGCCCGCGCCGGTGACCAGCCGGTGCCCGCGGGCACCCTGGCGTACGTGGCGCCGGAGCAGATCGCCGGGGCCCCGGCCTCCCCGGCCAGCGACGTCTACGCGGCCACGGCCACCTTCTACGAGTGCCTGACCGGCCGCACGCCGTTCACCGGGGACTCGCAGCAGATGCTGTACGAGCATCAGTACGCCCCGGTGCCGCTGGACCCGGTGCCCGCACCGCTGCGGCCGCTCGTGGCGGCGGGCATGGCCAAAGACCCCGCGTACCGCCCGGCCGATGGGATCGCCCTGGTCCGGCAACTCCAGGCGGTCGCCGCACCCGCGTACGGCCCGGACTGGGCCAGCCGTGGCCGGTCGCATCTGGGCGAGGCGGCGCTGTTGCTGGCCGCGCTGTGGCCGTCGGCCACCCCGCCGGCGGTGCAAGCCACCGCGGTGCAACGGGTCTCCCTGCTGCGCCACCTCACCCCGGTCAAGGCCGCCATCGCCGCCGGGTCCGTGGTCGCGGTCGCGGCGGGAGGCACGGCTCTGGCCGCCGCGATCTCCCATGGGTCCAGTACCCCCCAAAACTGCAAGAAGCCGGCTATCACCTCGGTGAGCGCGATCGCGGCCGCGCAGACTCAGACGGTGACTATCCAGGGAAGCTGCCTCGGGTCGAACGCCGCGTATTCGGGTACCGACACGCCCTATCTGCGGATCAGCGACGAATCGCGGGGGTGGAACGCGTGCTGGACCAAAGACCCCGGCACCGACCTGATCACCTGCAGCGTGACCTCGTGGACGCCGACGTCGATCACCTTCAGCGGCTTCGCCGGCGCCTACCCGCAGTACCCGCCCGTGAGCAACGGCGACAAAATAGCCGTTCAGGTCTGGAATCCCCAGTCCCGCCGCGGTCCCAATGTGTGCCTGGTTGTCGCGGGTGGACAGCGAAGCACGAGTTGCTAGCGCTGGCGGCGGCGCCTGCGGGGCGCGGCGGGGGTGGTCGGGACGAGCGGCAGCCGCGAGGGAGGCTTAACCTCTGCCAGCCGGAGGTAGGTCACCAGCCGGTGCCCGCCCCGGGTGGACAGGCTGGCCAGCACCTCTTGCAGGTCGGTCACGTCGCGGGCGACGACGGTGAGCAGGTAGTCCGTTTCGCCGGCGACGTTGTCGGCGGTGATGATCTGCGGTAGCGCCCGGATCTCGTCCTCGAAGATGCGGCTGGATCGCGGGTCGTGCCGCGACAGGGTTGCGGTCACGTACAGCTGCAGGGGAAACCCGACGGCGGCGGGGTCGAGCTGCGCGCTGATGATGCGGATGACCCCGGACTCCTTCAGCCAGCCGGTAGAAGATCCAGGTCCCGTCGCGGCGGGTGGCCACCAGGCCCGCCCTGGCCATCGCCCGCAGGTGATGGGAGGTGTTCGCCAGGCTTTGGCCGATCTCCGTGGCGATCTCCTCCACGGAGCGCTCACCCCGGGCGAGCAGGTCGGCGATCTCCGCCCGGCGCCCGCTGGCCATCGCCTTCGCCACCTCGGCGAAGGCGTCGAACAGCGCGTCCTTTGCGGACCGGTCAGGCATGGTGCCCCCATGGCGAGCGGCGCGGCCGCATCTTGTCAAGTATTCATTTGATCTCTTGATAAGCGGGCGGCAGACGGACCAACGTCGCCCCTGCCCCAGCCTCATCGCGGTGCCCGGCGAGAAGCGGCGGTAGATATCACCGCTTCTGACCGGGGCCTCCCCCGGAACCCGGCGGGCCGGTGCCGCTTCTTTCCGAAAGCGAGGCCCGTGACGCCGGCGGATGCGGTACTGCTTGGGTGTTCGGCTTCAGCGGGGGCCGTGCGTACGGAACGGGTCGCTACCCGTGCTTGTTCGACTTCTGTCCGGCGGGGGCGTGACAGCAACCCGTATGCGCGCTGGGGAGCCTGACCCAGGAGAGGACGTTGTTAGAGCCGCAGAGCACGGCGCTGTTCATACTCATGATGGCGGTGTTCTTCGCGCTGCTTGCCGGCGTTGCCGTCGCGAAACAGCCCGCCTTCCGGGTGCTTGCCGCCGCCCTGGCGTTCGTCCCCGCGATGCTGTTTGGCATGGCGGCGGTCAACAAGTACTACGACTACTACCAGACCTGGGGCTCGGTGGCCGCCGACCTCGGCGCCCAGGGCCTCACCTCCGTGCCCGAGATACCCGCCGGCGCGTCCGGGCAGCGGCTGGCGAAGATTCTCGGGAAGGTCACTGGGAGCCGGACCGCCGCCCGGCAGGGGGAAACGGTCCGGCTCACGGTGACCGGCCGCGCCAGCCACCTCACCAGGACCGTCCTCATCTACCTGCCGCCGCAATACTTCCAGCCCGCGTACGCGCGCGCCAGCTTCCCGGCGATCGAGCTCATCCCCGGCTTCCCCGGGCAGCCGCAGGACTGGATCAACGTGGTGGGCATCACTCAGGCCTACCTGACCCTGCTGCACGACGGCGCAGTCAAGCCGGCCGTGCTGATCATGCCTGACGCGAACGGCGGCCCCCGCGTCTCGCTGCAGTGCCTCAACGTGCGGCACGGCCCGCAGGACGCGACCTTCCTGGCGATGGACGTGCCGCGCGCGCTGTCACGTTCGCTCAGGGTCGCCCCGCCCGGGGCCGGCCTGGGGCATCGCCGGGTATTCCGAGGGCGGCTACTGCGCGGCTAACCTCGCGCTGGTCTACCCGTCAAGTTACGGGTACTCCGGCGTGCTGAGCGGGTACTTCGCACCGCTGCACGACCAGCTGGGGAACCCGCTGCGGACGGTGAACCCGTTCGGCCGCGACAAGACGCTGCGCCAGCGGAACACCCCGCTCTACCGGGTCCGGGCGCTCCCCCTCAACGTGCCGATCCCCCAGTTCTGGCTCGGGGCCGGGAGCTCCTGGCACAAGGATGTGGTGGCCGCGCAGGCCTTCCAGCGGCGCCTGCTGACCCGGCAGCCGGACGTCATCCTCGACATCGAGCCCGGCGGCAGCCACAACATGGCGACCTGGCGGGCCCTGGTCCCCCCGCTCCTGGAGTGGATGACCACCCGGCTCGCCGATACGGAACGGCTGATGCAGCGGGCCGTCCCCGGCTCGGTGCCGCTCCCCATGGGGAGCGTGCCATAGTCAGCACTCCCGCGCTGCCGGCGTGCCCGGGGTGGCAAGATCACTGACCAAACGAAGGGAGGGCGCCATGCCTGCTCCCCGGGTAGCCGTCATCGGCGTACCCAGCAGCGCCGGAGCGCATCACGCGGGCCAGGACCTCGCCCCGGCCGCGCTGCGGGCGCACGGCTTCGTGGACCGTCTGGCGGCTACCGGCGTCGAGGTCGAGGACCGGGGCGACGTCGCGGGCGCGGTGTTCGCCGTCGACCACGACCAGCCCTCGCAGCGCAATCTCGGCGCCGTCCTGCGGGTGGCCCGCGCGGTCGCCGGTGCCGTGGCGGACGCGCGGCGCGCGGGGCTGGTGGCCGTCGTGCTCGGCGGCGACTGCACGATCACCCTCGGCGTGGTGACGGGGGTGCAGCGGGCCGACGCCACCGCCGGTCTCGCCTACTTCGACGGCGACGCCGACCTGAGCACCCCGGCCCTGACGCGCAGCGGCATCCTGGACTCGATGGGGATCGCCCACCTGCTGGGCCTGGCCGATACCGAGCTGGCCAGGCTCGGCGGCACGTCGCCCATCCTGGACGACGATCACCTGGTCATGCTCGGGTACGACGAGGGCGACCCGGACGCCTTCGATGCCAGCGTCCTGGCGGCCAGGCCGCGCCTGCGCCACGTCCCCGACCATGAGCTGCGGGCCAACCCGGCGGGGATCGCCCGGCAGGCAGTGGCGGCGCTCGCCGCGGTGGCCGGCTCGATCGTCGTGCACTTCGACGTCGACGCCGTGGACTCGGGTGACCTGCCGCTGGGCAACTTCCCGCACTACGGGACCGGGGTGCGGCTCGACGCCGCCGGCGATGTGCTTCGCGAACTGTGCGCGGCGCCGGCCCTGGCGGCGGTGGTGCTCACCGAGGTGAATCCCACCTACGACCCGGGCGGCACCCAGACCGCGCGTTACGTGGAGACCGTGACCCGCTCGCTGGGGACCGCCCTGCGCTCGTAGCCACCGTTACAGTGCACAACGAGGGCACCGCCGATCCCCGGCGGATGGCGCGCGCGCTCGCGCAACTGATGCACCGGCTCGGTTACGAGCGCTACGGCGCCGCTACGCCGAGCGGGCCAACAACATCGTGCACTGGAGCGATTTCGAGACCGGCGGGCACTTCGCCGCGCTCGAGACGCCTGACCTGCTGGTCGCCGACATCCGCGAGTTCTTCGCGTCGCGGCTGGCCTAGACAGGCAGCGGGCCCAGCCCCTCAGTACGCCATCCAGCCGCCGTCGACTAGCAGGTTCACCCCGCTGATGTAGCTGGCCTGGCCGGAGGCGAGGAACGCGACCGCGGCCGCGACGTCGGCGGGCTGGCCAAGGCGCCCGAAGGGGGTGCGGGACCAGACGTAGGCGGCGGAGTCCGGGTCGGCCGCCAGGTCGCCGGGCGCCCCGGTGAGGATCTTGCCGGGCGCCACGGCGTTGCAGAGGATCCCGTCGCGCCCGTGCTCGACCGCGATCTGCCGCGTCATCTGCACCAGCCCGCCCTTGCCGACCGCGTAGGCGAAGTGGCCCGGCACGCCGACCATGCCGTGCTGCGAGGTGATGTTCACGATGCGGCCGCGCGCTTCGCCCCGGGGCTCCTGGGTGAGCATCTGCCGGACCGCGGCCTGGCAGAGGATGAACGGCCCGCGCAGGTTGACCGCCATCATCGCGTCCCAGTCGGCGTCCAGCGTGTCCAACAGCGGCCTGGAGTGCCGGCCCGCCAGCACCGCGTTGTTGACGAGAACCTCCAGCCGCCCGTAACGCCCGGCGGCAAGCCCCACCAGGCGCTCGCAGTCGTCGCGCGAGGAAACGTCGGTGCGGACGAACTCGCACCTGCCGCCCGCGGCGGCGATCACCTCGTCGGTGGGCGTGCCACCGGTCAGCGGCTCGCGGCGGACGTCGGCCAGCAGCACCGGGAAGCCGTCCGCGGCCAGGCGCTCCGCGATCGCCCTGCCGATCCCCGACGAGGAGCCGGTGACGACGGCGCAGCCCGGGTCGGGGCCGCCGGTCACCCGAAGTCCAGCAGGATCTTGCCTGTCTTGCCTGGCTTCTCCAGGTGGTCGAACGCCGCGGTGACCTCGGCGGCGGGGAACACCCGGTCGATGTCCGGAAGCGCCCTCCCCGCGGCGAGCAGCGGCACCACCGACCGGGCGAACGCCTGGACCGCCGCCGCCTTCTCGTCGAGCGGGCGGGCCCGCAACATCGTGCCGCGCAGGCTCGCCCGCTTCCCCATCAGCCAGCCCAGCGAGATCTCGGCGTCGCTGCCGGCGGTGGTCCCGACGATGACGACCCGCCCGCGCAGCGCGAGCACGCGGAAGTCGAGGGCCAGGTTCGGCGCCCCGACCAGCTCGAGCACGACGTCGGCGCCGCCCAGCGCGGCAACCTGGTCGGCGACCGTGTCCGGAGTGGCCACGATCGCGCCCTCCCGCTCCAGCGGCCGGGCCGTTTCCGGGGACCGGACGCACGCGACGACCCGCGCTCCCGCGGCGAGCGCGAGCCGTGCCCCCGCCGAGCCGACGGCGCCGTTGGCGCCGTTCACAAGCAGCGTCTCGCCGAGCAGCAGCCCGCACTGGGTGAACACCGCGTCGTGCGCGGTGATGTAGGCCTCCGGCACCGCCGCCGCGACATCGTCCGTCAGGTTCCCGGGGACCGCCACGACGTGCCGTTCGTGCACCACGACCCGGTCCGCCAGCCCGCCGCCGCCGACCAGGCCGAACACCCGGTCGCCGGGCCGCCAGGCCCTTACCGCCGCTCCGGCCGCGGCCACCACGCCCGCGACCTCCAGGCCGGGGACGTCCGGCGGCGCCCCGGGCGGCGGCGGGTAGTACCCATTCCGCTGCGCCACGTCGGCCCAGTTCAAGCCCGCGAACCGGGCGGCGACGAGAACCTCGTCCTCGGCCGGAACCGGGTCGGGGCGCTCGCGGACGGCGACGACCTCGTTTCCCCCGGCGCCCGTGTACGTGACCGCCTTCATCGCTGACCTCCCACGCGCTGGATGTGCCGACCGTACCGGGTAGTCTCCGGCGGCCGCAGGCCGGCCAGCGCCGCCGGGCGTCAGGCTCGCGGGCTTGCGGCGGGCGGAGCCGCTGGGCTGGACTGTGACGTGTGAGAAACACAGCACCCGGTCACCGGGCCACCCAGGACGCAGAACACGACGCCGACGGCTCCGTCGCCCGCTGGGCGCGGGAGAACCCCCGGTCGGCGGCGCTCAACGCCCGGGCGCGCCGGCTGCTGGCGCGAGGGGTCACGCACGACGTCCGGCTCGCCCAGCCGTTCCCGCTCGCGGTCGCGCGGGCCGAGGGCGCGCGGAAATGGGACCTCGACGGCCACGAGCTCGTCTGCTACGCGATGGGCCACGGGGCGCTGCTGCTTGGGCACAACCACCCCCAGGTCGTGGCGGCGGTCCATGCCCAGGCTGGCAAGTCGTTCCTCCCCGGCGCGTGCCACGAGCTGGAGAGCGACTGGGCCGAGCTGGTGATCCGGCTGGTCCCCTCTGCAGAGCTGGTGCGGTTCACCGCGAGCGGGACGGAGGCGACGCTGCTTGCGTTGCGGCTGGCCCGGGCGGCCACCGGCCGGGACCGGGTCGTGAAGCTGGCCGGGCACTTCCACGGCTGGCACGACCAGGTCGCCGTGGGCGCCGACGAGCCGTTCGACCAGCCGGACACGGCCGGCCTGCCCAGGGCGATCGCGAGCACGGTGACCGTCATTCCGGCCGACGCCGGCGCCCTGGGCGCGGCGCTGGACGCGGGCGACGTCGCCGCCGTGATCCTGGAGCCGTCGGGCGCCGCGTGGGGCACCGTGCCGCTGCCGGAAGGGTTTCTGGCCGCGGCGCGCCGGCTCACCGGGGCCGCCGGTGCGGTGCTGGTGTTCGACGAGGTCGTATCCGGCTTTCGGTGGGCGCCCGGCGGCGTCCAGGAGGTCGCGGGGGTGCGCCCCGATCTCACCGCCCTCGGCAAGATCCTGGCCGGCGGGATGCCGGGCGGCGCGGTCTGCGGCCGGGCCGACCTCATCGCGCACATCGGCGGGCCGGGTTACGGGCCCGGCCGGGTGGCGCACCCAGGCACGCACAACGCTCACCCGCTGTCGGCCGCCGCCGGCGTGACAGCGCTCGGCCTCGCGGCGTCCGGAGAGCTACAGGCCGGGGCGGACCGTACGGCTGCGTCGCTGCGCGATGCGCTCAGCGCCGCGTTCGCCGCAGCCGGGGTGCCCGGCCGCGCCTACGGGGAGAGCTCGACGTTCCACCTGCTGTTCGGGCACGACGCGCCGCCGGGCGACCTGGACGCCGCGACGCTGAAGAGCGGCGTGCCAGCCTGGCTGTCGCCCGCGCTGCACTGCGCCATGCTCAGCCGGGGGGTGCACCTGTTCCACGGCTCGGGCTTCCTCAGCTCCGCCCACGGCGAGCGGGAGGCCGAACTGACGGCCGGCGCCTTCGCGGCAACGCTCAAGCAACTCCAGGCCGAGGGACTGCTGTGAGCGAGTTCGACGTCGTGGGCGGGCGGGTGCTCGACCCGGGCCAGAGCATCGACGCGGCCGGGACGGTCAGCGTGGCCGGCGGCGTCATCACCGGCGTCGATCTGGCCCCGGGCGGCGCAGCGGCCGGCGGCCCGCCGGCCGCTGGCACCCAGGACCGGCGCACGATCCACGCCTCGGGGCTGCTGGTCACCCCAGGCCTGGTGGATCTGCATACGCACCTGTATCCGGGCGTGTCCCACTACGGCATCGAGCCCGATACGCACTGCCTCGACCGCGGCGTGACCACCGCGGTCGATGCCGGGTCGGCCGGCGCGCAGACGTTCCCCGGGCTTCGCCGGTACGTCATCGAGCGGTCGGAGACCCAGATCCTGGCCTTCCTCAACATCGCCGTCCAGGGCATGATCAGCAGCCTGGTCGGCGAGCTGGAGGACATCCGCTGGGGCTCGCCGGAGCAGGCCGTCGCCCGGGCCCGGGAGAACCCGGATCTCATCGTCGGGATCAAGGTCCGGCTCGGTTACCAGATGGTCGGCAACGATCCCGGGCCCGCGCTCCGCCTGGCACGCGAGGCCGCCGACGCTCTCGGCCTGCCGCTCATGGTCCACGTCATCGACATCCGGCCCTCGCTGGACTGGCTGCTGCCGTACCTGAGCCGTGGAGACGTCGTGACGCACTGCTTCCACGGCAACGAGGGCGGCATCCTCGGCCCGGACGGCCGGGTGCTGCCCGCGGCGTTCCGCGCCCGCGAGCGGGGCGTGCTGTTCGACGTGGGGCACGGCATCGGCAGCTTCGCCTATCGCGTCGCGCGCAGCGCGCTGGCCCAGGGATTCCCGCCGGACACGGTCTCCAGCGACCTGCACGCGCACAACATCGACGGGCCGGTGTTCGACCAGGCGACCACGCTGTCCAAGCTGCTGCACCTCGGGATGCAGCTCGCGGATGTCATCCGCGCGACCACAGCAGCCCCGGCCGCGGCCGTCGGCCGCGCGGACCGCATCGGCGCGCTCGCAGCCGGCCGGGAGGCGGACATCTCGGTCTTCGATTTGCGCGAGGGCCGCTGGCCGCTCCCGGACGCGGCGGGCACCACCGAGGTCGTTGAGCGGCTGCTCGTCCCCAGAATGGTCATCAGGGCCGGCCAGGTCAGCGAGCTGACGGAGGGCGCGTACGGCTTTGTCGGTCCCCTGGCTTAGACTCGCCAGTGCTGGCAGCTTCAGGAGGCGCCAGCTAGGACGGCCAGTAACCGGTCGCCCCGCACCGACCCGCGGCGGGCAGCGCGCCCCGCCGGCCCGGACCTGGAGGGGCCATCATGGCCGTTCTCGATGCCTCCGCCTGCGACACCTCCGCCTTCGGTGCTGTCGGCTCGGCGGAGCCCTTGACGGTTGAGGTCGCCTACGCGCGGTCCCAGCACGCAGCCCTCGCTGATTCGCGGGTCGGGGCGGTCGGTCTGGAGATCGAGGCCCACCTGGTGGACCTGGACGCGGTAGCCGACCGGGTGCCCTGGGACCGGGTGGCACCGCTGCCTGGGATCATCAGCTCCCTGACCGGACCGACCGCGGTCACCTTGGAGCCCGGCGGCCAGGTGGAGCTGTCCGGCCTTCCGGCCCCGGACGTGGTGGCCGCTGTCACCCGGCTGCGGCACGACCAGCTGAGCGCCCGGCTGGCGCTGGCCGGGCTGCGGCTCGGCTTGGCCCACGCCGGTGCGGACCCGCTGCGTTCGGCTTGCCGGGTCAATCCCCGCCCCCGCTACCGGGCGATGGCCGAGCATTTCGCGGCCACCGGCCGGGGCCGCCCGGGTGCTGTGATGATGACCTCAACCGCCGCGCTGCAGGTCAACTTGCAGGCCGGCCCGAGGCGGGGGTGGGCGCTGCGGGTGGCCCGTGCCCACCAGCTCGGGCCGACACTGGTGGCGATCGCCGCGAGCTCGCCGTGGCTGAACGGGCGCGACACAGGCTGGAAGTCGGCCCGGCAGCGGGCCTGGAGTGAGCTGGGCGCCCGTAGTTGCGGGCCCGTACCCGGCTGCGCCGCCCCCGATGCCGGCAGCAGTCCGGATCCCGCCGCGGCGTGGGCGCGGTTCGCGCTGCGGGCGCCGGTGGCCTTCGTCCGGTCGGGCGGCAGGGAGGACGTGGCCACGGTCCGCGCCAACGTGCCGTTTGAGCAGTGGGCCAGCGGGGCGGTCCGGCTCGGCGGCCGGGCCCCGACCGCGGCCGACCTGGACCTGCACCTGACCACCCTGTTCCCGCCGGTCCGGCTGCGCGGCTACCTGGAGTTGCGCTACCTGGATGTGCCCGCGCCGCGGTGGTGGCCCGCCATCGCCGCCATGGTCACGACGCTAATGGACGACCCGGTCGCGGCCGACCTGGCCACCGAAGCCAGCGAGCAGGCCGCGGCCTTGTGGGCCAGCGCGGCCCGCGACGGGCTGGCCGATCCCCGGCTGGCCGCATCGGCCCGCCGCTGCCTGGAGATCGCCGCCGGCCGTGCCCCGGCCGGCCTCGCCTCCGCCGTCGCCGACCTTGCCGAGCTGGTCGAGTCCGGGCGCTGCCCCGGCGACCTGCTCGCAAAGCGGATCGGCGAGATCGGCCCGCACGCCGCCTTCGAGGAGCTCGCCCGTGCATGAGGAAGTCGTCGCCGACCTGGAACGCGCCCGCGCGCGCACGCTCTACCTGACCGACCTAGACGAGCCCACGCTGGTCGCCCAGCACGACGCGCTGATGAGCCCGCTGGTGTGGGACCTCGCACACATCGGCCAGCAGGAGGAACTGTGGCTGCTCCGCGGCGGGGACCCCAGCCGGCCGGGCATGCTGGCGCCCGAAGTTGACTCGCTCTACGACGCGTTCAGGCACCGCCGGGCCGATCGCCCGTCGCTGCCGCTGTTGCCGCCGGTGCAGGCGCGGGCCTACGACCGCGAGGTTCGCGGCCGGGTGCTCGACCTGCTGGAGCGCACGCCGGCCAGTGAGCTGTTCACGGCCGCAATGGTCGTCCAGCACGAGGAGATGCACGACGAGACCATGCTCGCGACCCTGCAGCTGCGGGCCGGACCGCCGGTGCTGCTCGAGCGCCGGCCGCTGCCGCCGGGCCGCCCGGTGCTGCCGAACAGGGTGCTGGTGCCCGGCGGGGAGTTCGTGCTCGGCGTCGACGCGGCCACCGAGCCGTTCTCGCTGGACAATGAGCGCCCCGCGCACACCGTCGAGGTCGGCCCGTTCTGGATCGGCCGGGTGCCGGTGACCAACCGGCAGTGGCGCGAGTTCATCGCCGACCACGGCTACCGCCGCCCGGAGCTGTGGTCGGCACTGGGCTGGACGCACCGGGTGAAGGCCGGCCTGGAGCGGCCGAAGTACTGGACCGCGCGGGGCACCCGGGTTCGTTTCGGGGTTGACGAGGACGTGCCTGCCGAGGAGCCCGTGCAGCACATCTGCTACCACGAGGCGGAGGCGTTCGCCGCGTGGGCTGGGGCCCGGCTGCCGACCGAGGTGGAATGGGAGAAGGCCTGCGCCTGGGATCCGGTCCGGCGGGCACGGCGGCGCTGGCCCTGGGGCTCGGCGCCGCCCGGCGAGCACCTGGCCAACCTCGGCGGGCTGGGGCTGCGCCCGGCCCCGGCCGGCGCCTACCCGGCGGGCGCGTCCGCCTACGGCGCCGAGCAGATGATCGGCGACGTCTGGGAGTGGACGTCCTCAGACTTCTCCCCGTGGCCGGGGTTCTCGCCGATGATCTACCGCCGCTACAGTGAGCCGTTCTTCGGCCCGGAATACAAGGTGCTGCGCGGAGGCTCCTGGGCGGTCGCTGCGTCGGCCGTCCGGCCGTCGTTCCGCAACTGGGACTACCCGATCCGGCGGCAGATCTTCACGGGCATGCGGCTGGCCTGGGACGCCTGAGTGTGCCGTCACCTGGCCTACCTGGGAACCGCGCCGCGCACGCTGGCCAGCCTGGTGCTCGAACCTGAGCACGGGCTGCTCGCGCAGTCCCACGCCCCGCGGCGACAGCGGCACGGCCGGATGAACGCCGACGGGTGGGGCGTCGGGTTCTACACCACCGCGCGCCCTGAGCCCGCCCGGTGGCGGTCGGCCCGGCCGTTGTGGACCGATGCCTCGTTCGCGTCGCTGGCTCCGGTGATCTCCGCCACTTGTGTGCTGGCTGCCGTCCGGTCGGCCACGGCGGGGATGCCGATGGACGAAACCGCGACCGCCCCGTTCACGGCCGGCCGGTGGCTCCTGTCGCACAACGGCGTGCTGGATCCGGCGGCGCTCGGCCCGCACCCCGCGGCCGAGTCCATGTGCGACTCCGCGCTGCTGGCCGCCCACCTGTTCGAGTTCGGCCCGGATAGGGCCGGCGAGTTCGTCGCACGCCTCGGCCGCCGTGAGCCCAGCGCCCGCCTGAACGTGTTGCTCACCGACGGGCAGCGGATCCTCGCCACCCGGTGGCACGACACGCTGAGCATCCTGCCCGACGGCGACGGCGTGGTAGTGGCCAGCGAGCCCTACGACGACGACCCGCGCTGGTCAGATGTGCCCGAGCGCCATCTCGTCGAGGTCGCCGGCGGCAAGGTGACCATCACCAGCTTGGAGGTCTGACTGATGCTCGTGCCGGACCGCGTCCAGGATCATCCCGGCCGCTACCTCGACGCGCTGCGCGCGGACGTGCGGGCCGGGCTGACCGCCGCTCCTAAGACCCTGCCGCCCAAGTACTTCTACGACGAGCGCGGCAGTGACCTGTTCGACCAGATCACCCGGCTGCCGGAGTACTACTTGACCCGGGCGGAGACCACGATCCTGCGCCAGCGCGCCGCGGAGATCGCCCGGCTGTCGCGGTGCGCGTCGCTGGTCGAGCTGGGCAGCGGCACCTCGGCCAAGACCCGGGTGCTGCTGAACGCGCTGCGTGACGGCGGCACGCTGCGCGAGTTCACGCCGTTCGACCTGGACCCTGCCGTGCTCACCGAGGCCGCGGCCGCGCTGACGGCCGAATACCCGGGGCTGCGGGTCGCACCGTTCGCCGGTGACTTCGAGCACGACCTGGCCGCCGTTCCCGCTAGCGGACCGCGCATGATCGCATTTCTCGGCTCGACCATCGGGAACCTGGACCGGGTCGGCCGGGCCAGCCTGCTGGGCCAGGTCGTGGCCGCACTACGCCCCGGGGACACGTTCCTGCTCGGGACCGACCTGGTCAAGGACGCCAACAGGCTCCTGCGCGCCTACGACGACGGCGCCGGGGTGACCGCGGAGTTCAACCGGAACATACTGCGGGTGATCAACCGGGAACTGGCCGCCGACTTCGCCGTCGAGGCATTCGAGCACGTCGCGGTCTGGGACGCCGAGCGGGAATGGATAGAAATGCGGCTACGGGCAGCCCAGGCTCAGCAGGTCACGATCGCGGACTTGGACCTGACAGTCCGCTTCGCGGCCGGGGAGGAACTGCGCACCGAGATCTCGGCAAAGTTCCGCCCCGGCGGCGTCACCGCGGAACTGGCCGCAGCCGGCCTCCGGGCGCTGCGGCTCTGGACAGACCCCACCGGGGACTTCGGCCTGACGCTAGCCGCGCCCGCGCGAACGTCAGGCCGCCCCTAGGTACCCACCTGAGCTCGCCCATCGCTGGCGACCCGGGGGCGTGCTGCATCTGATCCCTGACGCATCCGGTGGTGGCCCTTGGGGGCATGTCGTAGCGTTGGGTCACCCTACTGGCCCACCGTTGGCGACGACGGCAACGCCGCGAGGAGCCCGCCCGGTGAACGCGAAGCAGGCTGGGGATTCCCGGAACACGCCCTGCGTCGTGGCCGTCACCGGCGGCACCGTGGTCACGCCCGGCGGGTTGGTCCGCGCCGACGTGCACATCCGTGACGGCAAGATTGCGGCCGTCGGGGATCACCCCGTCGCGGAAGGCCAGCCCCTGGACGCGGCCGGCTGCTACGTGCTGCCCGGCGGCGTCGACCCGCACTGTCACCTCATGGCCGGTGTCTGGCAGGCCACGGCGGCCGCCGCGCGAGGCGGGACGACCACCGTGCTCTCGTTCACCGGCCCGGCGGCCGGCGAGCGGGACGTGGACAGCCTGCTCCGCAACCGCGCGGACCTGGATGTCTACGGCGCTGCGGTCGACGTCGGCCTGCACGCGGCGATCTACGATCCCGACCGCCTCGGGGACGACGACCTCGCGGCGGTGAAGCGCGCGGGCGCCGCGAGCATCAAGGTCTTCCTTGCCTACCCGGAACTCGGCATCATGTGCTCGACCAAGCGGCTGTATGCGCTGATGTCGAGCGCGCGCAGACTCGGCCTGCTGGTCCAGGTCCACTGCGAGAACGCGCCGCTGATCGACGCGCTCGTGGCGGGAGCGCTGAGCGCCGGAGCGCACGGCGCTCGTATCTTCGCCGACACCAGGCCGCCCGAGGTCGAGGAGGAGGCGGTGGCGCGCACGCTCGCGGTCGCGTCGCTCGCGGGCGCGGCCTGCTACCTCGTGCACCTGTCCACCGAGGGGGCCGTGCACCAGGTGCGGCTGGCACGCAGGCGGGGGCAGCCGCCGGTGTTCGCCGAGGTCTGCCTGCACCACCTGCTGTTCGACGACGCTCGCTACGCGGGTGCCGACGCCGAGCGCTACCTGGTCGCGCCGCCGCTGCGGGAAAGTCGGCATGTCGAGGCTCTGTGGGAAGGGCTGGCCGACGGCACGATCGACACGGTCGGGTCCGACCACTGCCAGGTCAAGTCGATGACGGTGGGAGACCTGTCCGAGGCCGGCCACCGCTACTGGTACGGGCTGGCCGGCGTCGGCCCCCGGCTGCCGGTCCTGCTGTCCGCGGCGGCGGAACACGGCCTGCCGCTGGAACGCGCCGTGCAGCTCGCGGCGGAGAACCCCGCACGGGCCTTCGGGCACTACCCAGCGAAGGGCGCGCTCGCCCCCGGGTCCGACGCCGACGTCGTGATCTTCGACCCGGACGGCAACCGGGAGCTCCCCGAGGACGGTTTCGGCGACGGCACGGGCGACAGCGTCTACGCGGGCCTGGCCGTGCGCGGCCGGATCCGGGACGTGCTCCTGCGCGGCGAGCTGATCGTCTCCGGCGGGACCCTCGTGGGCGAGCGCCACGGCCGCTACCTGGCGGGCCACCAGTAGAACTACCGGAGGATGCGCGCTACTCTCCCTCGAAAGCAGTGATTGCGGCGGTGAGCACGCGATGGCGACAACAACTGTCCCGGCAGGGCCCGCGGTGTCCCGCCGGGATGCTCACCCCATCCTGGACCTGGTCAGCCGCCGCGTGGTCATCGGTGTCGTCACGCTGCTCGTGGTCTCCATCGTCGTCTTCGTCGCCACCCAGATCCTGCCCGGCAACGCCGCGTACGCCATCCTCGGCCGGTCGGCGAACCCGGCCCGGCTGCACGCGACCGAACGGCAGCTGCACCTGAACCGCGGGGAGCTGGAGCAGTACTGGCTCTGGCTGTCCGGGCTCCTCACCGGCAAGCTGGGCAGCTCCCTCGCCAACGGGCAGCCGGTGTGGGCGCTGGTCAAGCCGCGCCTCATCAACTCGGCCGTGCTCGTCTTTGTGACCGGGGCGATCGGCGCCCTCGTCGGGGTGGCGCTCGGCGCGGTGGCGGCGCTGCGCAAGGACAGCTGGTTCGACCACGTCACCTCGGTCGCCGCGCTGGCCGTGACGTCCCTGCCCGAGTTCGTGGTCGCGATCGGGCTGATCATCCTGCTCTCGACCGTGGTTTGGCACGTGCTGCCCGCCGTCTCGCTGCTCCCGCCTGGTACGTACGCCTGGAGCCAGCCCAAGCTGCTGATCCTGCCAGTCTTGACCCTCGTGATCGTCATCGTGCCATACATCTTCCGGATGATGCGCGCCGCGATGATCGAGGCGCTGGAGTCGGACTACGTGGAGATGGCCCGGCTGAAAGGGGCTCCGGAGCGGCGGATCGTGCTCAGGCACGCGCTGCCGAACGCCATCGCGCCCACCATCCAGGTGATCGGCCTCAATTTCCTGTACCTGGCCGGCGGCGTGGTCGTCGTCGAGTACGTGTTCGCCTTCCCCGGCATCGGCCAGGAGCTCGTGTCCGCCGTGGCCAACCGGGACATCCCGGTGATCCAGTTCATCGTGGTGGTGCTCGCCGCGTTCTACGTCTTCATGAATATCCTGACCGACGTGATCGCGCTGCTCGCCACGCCCAGGCGCCGGCTCGCCAGGTAGTCATGGCTGTCGCCGAGCCCAGCGCGCCCGTCGCCGCCCCCGCGCGGGCCAGGCAAGTGGGGCGGCATCCGTGGCTGTCCGTGCTGTGGACCGCGGCACGCACGCCCCGGGGCGCGGTCGGCCTCACGCTGGCCGGCCTGGTCCTGCTGATCGCCGTTGTCGGCCCTTCGGCGGCGGCCAAGTCCCCGGACGCGCTGCTCATGCAGCCCTACGCGAAGCCCTCCGGGCAGTTTCTGCTCGGTGGCGATTTCCTCGGCCGGGACGTGCTGTCCCGGGTGCTCAACGGCGGGCTGGAGCTGCTGATCATGGCCGTGGCCGCCACCGCCATCGGGGTCGCCGTCGGCGCCGCGGCCGGCATCTCGGCTGCGTACCTGCGCGGTCGGCCCGACGGGCTCATCATGCGCACGGTCGACGTGATCCTGGCGTTCCCGCAGCTGGTCTTCGCCCTGCTGCTGGTCAGCGTGCTCGGTCCGAAGCTGTGGCTGATCGTGCTGGCGGTCGGCCTGTCCCACGCACCGGCGGTGGCGAGGGTGATCCGGTCGGCGACGCTGGACATCTCCGAACGCGACTACGTCAAGGTCGCCGAGCTGCAGGGGATGCGGCCGGCCACGGTGATGGGCCGGGAGATTCTGCCGAACCTCATCAGCCCGCTCATGGTTGAGGCAGGCCTGCGGCTCACCTACTCGATCGTGATCATGGCCGGGCTGTCCTTCCTCGGCTTCGGCCAGCAGCCTCCCGCCGCCAACTGGGGCCTGATGATCAACGAGAACCGGGCCGGCCTGCCGCTGAACCCGTGGGCGGTGATCGTCCCGGCCGCGCTGATCGCCCTGCTCACGATCGGCACCAACACGTTTACCGACGCGGTCGCGCGGGTGACCATCGGCGTCGAGCGCCGGCCCGAGGAGGCAGCGCTGCTTGACGAGCTCACCCCCAGGGGCGCGCGGTGACCGGCGGCCAGCCGCGCGGCGGCCCGGCAGCGACCGCGATCAGCGACGAGGGGGACAGGCTGGACGTCAGGGACCTTGAGGTCCGGATCGGCGAGCACGGCCCCGACGTCGTCAGCGAGATCAGCTTCGCGGTGCCCGCCGGGGAGGTGCTCGGCCTGGTCGGCGAGTCGGGGTCGGGCAAGACCACGGTCGCCCTCGCCCTGCTCGGCCACGCGCGCCGCGGGCTCCGCATCCGGGGCGGCCACGTCTTCCTCGACGGCGTCGACCTGCTCCGGCTTGGCCCGGCCGAGCTCCGCGCGGCGCGCGGGGCCAAGGTCGCATACGTCCCCCAGGATCCGTCGGCCGCGCTCAACCCGGCCATGCGGGTCGGCGAGCAGTTGCGCGAAGCGGTGCAGGTGCACCCGGGTGCGGTGGACGACGCCCGCGGCCGCGTGCTCGAGGTCATGCGGGAGGCCCGTCTCGACGCCGCGCCGCAGATGCTCCGCCGTTACCCGCACCAGCTGTCCGGGGGCCAGCAGCAGCGGGTGAGCCTGGCGATGGCGTTCTGCTGCCGGCCCGCGCTGATCGTGCTGGACGAGCCGACGACGGGGCTTGACGTGACCACCCAGCGGCACGTGCTGGAAACGGTCCGGGCGCTCTGCCGCTCCTACGGGGTGGCCGCGGTCTACGTGAGCCATGACCTCGCCGTGGTCGGCGGGCTGGTCAGTGAGGTGGCGGTCATGTACGCGGGCCGGATCGTCGAGATCGGCCCCACCGCCAAGGTGTTCGGCGAGCCGCTCCACCCGTACACCCGCGGGCTGCTCGCGGCGGTGCCGTCGCCGCTGCGCGCCGAGGTGCTCACCGGGATCGAGGGCCAGCCGCCGCGGCCCGGGCGCCGCGGCACCGGTTGCTCCTTCGCCCCGCGCTGCAGCTTCGCGGTCAGTGAGTGCCGAGCCCGGCCGCCCGCTCCGGTCCTCGCCGACAGCCGCGAGGTCCGGTGCATCCGGCTGGCCGAGATCGCATCGACGCACGCGGCGCGGCCCGCGGTAGGGGGCGGCCCGGCCCCAACCGGCCCGGCCACGGCGCTCTCGGTCCGCGGCGTGACCGCCGGCTACGGGCGCACGCCGGTTCTGTCCGCCATCGAGCTGGACGTGCCGCCTGAATCGTGCGTCGCGGTCGTCGGCGAGTCCGGGTCCGGGAAGACGACGCTCGCCCGCTGCATCGTCGGCCTGCACAGCAACTGGAGCGGCGAGATCACCTTCGACGGCGCGCCGCTCGCCCGGGGTGCCCGGGACCGGCCGAAGGAGACCTTGCGGCGGGTCCAGTACATCTTCCAGAACCCCTACACCTCGCTCAACCCGCGCAAGACGGTCGGCCAGATCGTGTCCTGGCCGCTGGAGCAGTTCCTCGGGCTGCCGTTCCGGGAGCGGTCCGAGCGCGCGGTCCAGGTGCTGGAGGACGTGGGGCTCGGCGGCGACTTCGCCGGCCGCTACCCGGACCAGCTGTCGGGCGGGGAACGGCAGCGCGTGGCCATCGCCCGCGCCCTGGCGGCCGAACCCGACCTGCTGGTGTGCGACGAGGTGACCTCGGCGCTCGACGTGTCGGTGCAAGCGGTCATCGTGGAGGAGTTGCGCCGGCTGCAGCGGGAGCGTCACCTCGCGATGATCTTCATCACCCACAACCTTGCCCTGGTCCGGTGCATCGCCCAGTCGGCAGTCGTCCTCCGCGACGGTGTGGTGGTCGAATCGGGCCCGGTCGAGCGGGTGCTCGAGCACCCGGAGAACCCGTACACGATCCGTCTAATGGCCGACGTGCCGAAGCTCGCAGTGCCCGGCCCAGAATCCGGCGATCCAGCGGCCTCGCCCGCCGAGTCGTGAGCCGGGCTGAGCGCTCCCGCCCGGACGACCGTGCGCCTGGTGGACGAGCTGATCTGGCTGGCCAGCATCATCAGTCAGCCGGGGCTGCACAACGGATCACGTCCTACCTCGAGCCGCACTCGGTCTGGTTGCACAACAGCCTGCGCGGTGCCGCCGGGCTGGGGCTGGCGTGCTCGCCGCGAGACTGACCGGGGTCCAGCACTCGTTCTGGGTGGTCCTCGGCGCGCTGTCGGTGCTGCGCTCGACTGCGCTGAACACCGGGCAGGACGCCGTTCGCGCCATGATCGGCACCGTCGCGGGGTTCATCGCCGGCGCGGCCCTGCTCGTCGGGATCGGCACGAACACCACGCTGCTGTGGTTCCTGCTGCCGCTGGTGGTCTTTCTCGCCGGGGTCGCTCCGGCGGTCATCTCGTTCGCTGGAGGGCAGGCGGCCATCATCTCACCGGCGCGCGCCACGGCCGGGCAGCCCGCAGGCGGCCGCGTCATCCCGCCGCTTCCCAGACGATTCCTGGCGCTACTCCAGTAATCCGGCTCGTCTGCCAGTGTGGCTAGCCGAAGCTCGATCATGGCCAATAGTGACGTCCGGGCCGGGCCCGGGCATACGAGCCGGGGCCAGGATGAGGCGGTCCTATCTGGTGCCGGGCGCTGGGCCCGGGCAGGCCGGTGTCGTTGCGGCCGTGGGCCGGGGCCCGGGCCGCGGCTCAGGCGGCGTGGAACAGCGGCGCGGCGGTGCCGGTCTCAGCGAATCGCTTTAGGGTGTCCATCAGCCGGGCCCAGGTCAGCGCCGAGCTGCCGAACGGGCCCTCGTCGCTGGCCCACCCGTCGTGGGCGAAATGCACGGTCGTGGCCTTCCCGGCCGGGTTGAGCGTCCATACCACCTGGGTGCCGACCCAGTGCGGCGGGAACTCACCGACCGAGCTCCAGACCACGTGCTGGTCGTCGGCCTTGTCGACCCGCAGCTGGAACGGTCGTGGCGCGATCGGGAAGCCGAGGGTCATGGTCGCGCCGGCACCGGCGGGAAGGCTTACGTCGTCGGTCCACCAGCCCGCGATCCCCGGCTGTGTGGTGAGTGCCTCGGCAATCTGCGTGGCCGGCGCGTCGACCTCCAGCTCGAACACGATCCGCGGCATACCGGATCCTTCCGTTAGAAATATCTTACGTTAGACAAATGCTAACCTACGGTTTGTGGAAGAGCAACTCAGGGCCCTGGCCGGGCCCCGGCGCCGCCAGATCCTGGAGCTTGTCCGGGACGGGGAACTGTCCGCAGGCCAGATCGCTGCCCATTTCGAAGTGACCCGGCCGGCGATCTCCCAGCACCTGACCGTCCTCAAATCGGCCGGGCTGGTCACTGAGCGGCGCGACGGCACCCGGCGGCTGTACCGTGCCAACCCGGCCGGGCTCGCCGGGCTCAAGCAGTTCATCGACCGCTTCTGGGCCACCGGCCTGGCCCGGCTCAAGACCGAAGCGGAGGCCGAGGCGGCGCGGCCCGGCCGTCGGCACCCCGCCGCACGGCGCGGCGCATGACGATCACCGGCGACCGAATCGAGCACGAGATCCACATCCACGCGCCGCCCGAGGCCGTCTTCCGCTTCTTCACCGACCCCGCCATGCACGACCGGTGGCTCGGCCAGCGCGCGACGCTCGACCCCCGGCGCGGCGGGATCTACCGGGTCGTCATGAACGACACCGCCACCGTCGTGGGCGAGTACATCGACGTCGAGCCACCCCACCGAGTCGTCTTCACCTGGGGATTCGAGAACAACCGCCAGATACCCCCGGGCAGCAGCACCGTCAGCGTCACCCTCACCGCCGACCACAGCGGAACCCGGGTCCGCCTCGTCCACACCGGGCTGCCGCACCCGGCCATCGCCCCGCACCACCACGGCTGGGCCGGCTACCTGACCCAGCTCGCCGACACCGCCGCCTCGTGACCACGGCCGCTGCGTGTGAACCGGCCCTGGCCCGGGAGGTACTGCCCGGTGAGGCGGAGCCGCCCGGCGGCGGCCCGGTGACGGAGGCGTTCGGTGTCCTCGGCGTCACCGGTGAGCCCGGCCAGGATGCGTGGGCCAGCTTCGGGCTGTACCGGTTCAGCCACATGGAGCAGTGGCTGGAGATCCCCGGGCTGATCGGGCGGCTGCCGCAGCTGGAGCTGGTCTGGGGCAGCCCGAGGAGCAGTGGGCAGGGTTCGACTTCGGCACCGACTATCAGACCCGGGCCGGCGGCCACTCGTTCCGGCTGAGGGTGGGTGCGGCACCGGGCAGCGCCCGCTACGGCGTGCTTGAACCGCCCTGGCAGCGGGCTGTCCTCGAGCTAGACCAGCTGCCTGACGGCTGGCATCTGACCAAGCGGTGATGAATGCGGCAGGTCCGATGGCCGCGCCTAACAGCGGATCAGGCGGAAAGGCTCCGGGCCGACGCCTCAGCCCAGACACGGCGGACCGCGCAGCGCCTGAGGGACCAGGGCATGGCCCAGCGCGACATCAGCGCCTTGCTCGGCATCTCGCATCAAGCTGTAAGCCAGCTCCTCGCGAGCCTGGAGAGCGCACGCGTCCTCTTTTCACGTCGGCCAGTCATTTCGCCGCCCGGTTTGCCCCAGTCTGCGTCACCAGAGACGTGAAAAGTGGGGGTAGAGAGGGCGGGCCGCGGCGCCGACGGGTCACGGCAGCAACTGAGCAAGGGCCGAGGCCGTCCGCCGGACGCCGATGACGGCCCTCATCGGGGTATGTTCTCCAGGGCTCAGGAGCAGGACAGGTGGGTCATAAACTCGCGGAGCGCGGAAGCCGTGGCTCTTTCGGGCTTCTGGCACCGTGGCGGGCTGTGGCCCACGGCCGTGATCCCTGGCGAGGTGTGCGTGGACACCGGAGCGACGGCGCAGGACGGGTACCGGCTGATGCTGCGCGGGTATGTCGCCCCCGCGCTGCGGGAGCTGGGGTTCCGGCGGGGGCCGTCTCCCGGCGCTTTCCGGTGTGAGACCGCGACTCATGCCGCCGAAGTGCGGTTCCGGAAGTCGCGGGGCAGCTCCAGGCAGAGCGTGAGTTTCTGGGTCGACATGCACGCTTCGGACATCAAGACGGAGTTTGTGTACTGGGACTGGACGCTTACCGGCCTGGCCCCGGAACTGGTGTTGCTCTGGGTGGTCGAGGCCGGCCGCCCGGTCGGGCCCGTAGCCAGCGAGGTATTGCGGGTGTTCCGCAGCTATGGCTGGCCTGCGATCCAGGCGGCGCTGGACAACCCGGGCTACCCGCGCGACTCCGCGGTCCGCTGGCCACGGACGTTTCCGAAGATTCCCCGGGGGCCGAGGTTCGACGACGAGGTAGCCGCGGATCGGCGGTCGTGGGCGGAACTGGAGGAGCTTATGAGGCGGGCGGACGGCGATACTGGCGCCTTCCAGGCCCTGCTCGTCCGGCTTGAAACCGATCCCGACCCCGGAAATCGCCAAGCGGCCGCCTGGTGGCTGCTCCGCAGGGCTAACGAGGAACGCTGCCGCCGGGCACTGCGGGCCGCCGCCGACGAAGACGAAGACGTCGAGGTCCGCTGGATCGCCCGGTATGCGTTCAGGCTCGCTGACGGGACACCCACCCCGGCGACCTCCTGAGCCGGCTCGATCGTGGCCAGCCTCATAGCGGATGGCCCACCGGGAGCCTGTCATAGCCCGGTGGCCCACTCGATGACCAGGCGTCGGTCCTGGCCGGGGACGGGATTATCCCTTTCCTCGTAACACCCTCCTTGATGCTCGTTGTCACAACGATCATCAATGGCGCGCGGGCCGGAGCGGCGGTCGGCGCTCAGGGCGGCGGGAAGTTCGCGGCCCAGAACTCGGCTATGTCGATCCGGCGCATGAAGGCCACTTCGTCCTGGGCCACCGCGTACTCGATGAAGTCGCGCAGCCCTGAGGCCCGGCCCGGCTGGCCGCTCCAGCGGGCGTGCACCCCGACCGACATCAGCCGACCGCCAAGCCCCGCCCGCGCCTCCTCGAGCAGGTAGTCCAGGCTGAGCTTCAGGCTCTCGCAGAAGTGCCGCGGCGTGGCGTACGTCGGCGCGATCAGGTAGCGGACGTCGTTGTGCACCTTGGAGTAGGGCACCACGAGGAACGGGCGGCCGAGCGCCGTCACGTAGTACGGGAGCTCGTCGTTGTTGGCGTCGGAGTCGTACCAGAAACCGCCCTCCTCGGCCAGCAGCTCCCTGGTGTGCACGGTCGGGAACGAGCGGACCATCCAGCCCCGGATCCGCTGGCCGGTGGTCCGCTGGAACGACTCGACCGCCGTGGTGATCTCGGCCCGCTCCTGCTCGCGGGTCATCGGTCCGCCGGGATTGGTGTCCGGCCCGTACCAGTGATAGCCGTGCCCGAGTATGTCGTGCTCGCGGTCGCGCAGCCACTCGCAGAGTGGCGGGTTGCGCTCCACTGCCAGCGCGGCGGCGTCGAACGTGGCCGGGATCCGGAAGCGGTCGATCATGCGGCACAGCCGCCAGATCCCGACCCGGCTGCCGTACTCCATGTGTGTTTCCGTGCCGAGGTCGCGTATCTCCGGACCGTAGTGGAAGGTGTACTCGCCCCAGGAGTCGTTGATCCCGTCCTCGAGCAGCGAGTACTCGCCGCCCTCCTCGTAGTTGACCACGAGGTTTATGGCCACGAGCGCGCCGCCGGGCCAGCGGACGCGCGGGGGCTCCGGGCCGTAACCGACGAAGTCGCGCGCCGGGCCTGGGTGCGTATCAGTCATTGGTCCTCCGTTTATGCTCGGGTCATGGGTGTGGCGTTTGTGGCGCATTGCCTGCTGAACCAGAACTCCAAGGTGGGCGACGGGGCGCACTGCGCCGGGGTGTACTCCCCGGTGGTCGACGTGCTGCGGGACAAGGGCTGGCGGATCGAGCAGATGCCCTGCCCCGAACTCGCCTTCACGGGCCTGAACCGGTTCTGGGCCGTGCGGGAACAGCTTGACACCGCGGCCTACCGGCGGCACTGCGAGCGGCTCGCCGAGGCGGTCGCCGGCGTGATTGCCCTGCGCGTCGCGCAGGGCGAGGACGTGGTACTTCTCGGTGTTCAGGGCAGCCCGTCCATGGGCGTGACGGTCACCAGCTCCGACCCGCTACGCGGCGGACGCCCGGAGTGGCCCGAGGGCACCGCCGAGCACACCAGCGGCGAGGGCATCTTCGTCGAGGAGATCCGCAAGGCGCTTGGCCGACGCGGGATCAACTTCCCTCGCGTCGCGGGCGAGACCCATGCGCTTGCGGACCACGATGAAGCCACGCAGCGCGCCGGGATCGAGTCAGTGCTGGACCACGGCCAAGGCCCCGGTGACGGAGTCACGGGGGCCTTTTGGCCAGCGGGGGGTCCAGGGCCGTCGGGGTCTGGGGTGCCCCCAGCGGGCAGAGTGCCCCCCCGGGCTAGCACGTGAAGCCCGACGCGCGCTCGTTCCGCATCGCGCTGGTCGCGGACCGGTATGTGAACCCGCCGCCGGGCGGGCTGGACGCGGTCGCCGCCGCGGTCCAGGCCGGCTGGGGGGTCATGCAGTTGCCCGCCGACGACTACCCGGCCGAGGTCGCGGGGCCGCTCCTGGCCGAGGTGGCTGAGCAGGCGGAGGAGTTCACGCGGCACGGCTACGGCCTCGTTCTCGTCGGCGACCGCGAGGGGCTGGCGGAGGCGCTGGCCCGGACCGGCGTCGCGGTCCCGGATGGGATCACCCCGGACAGCTACGTTCAGCTCCTTGCATTTCTCAACGGGCGGCCCGCGCCGGCCGCGGCCCGCGACGCCGGCCGTCCTCCTGGCTGAGCCGTTAAAGGCACCCCGGGATCAGCGGCAGGCCGGCCGCGTCGGTCTGCACCCGCCAGAAGCTGCCCGTCCGCTGGGACGCCTCGATGTCGGGCACCTTGGTGGCGGTCACGTAGAGCACCGAACCGTCGAAGATGCAGTTCGTGGCGTGCTCGCCGAGGTTGATCTCGGTGAGCACCGCCCCCCCGGGGGAGATCACCGTGACCCCGCCGGAGATCGTCGTGGCGACGAACAGCCGTCCGTCCGCGGCGAAGGCCATGCCGTCGGGCACGTGCCCGTCCGAGAGCTGGCAGAACGTCTCCGGCTCGCCACCGTCATCGAGGCGGCGGACGCGGTGCGCCATGGACTCGGTCCAGTACAGGCGGCCGCCGGAGTCGAAGGCGATCCCGTTGGGGTAGACGCCGGGCAGTTCGAACAGCATCTCGCCCGCACCGCTCGCAGCGACGGCGAACAGCCGGCCGGGCGAGCGGGCGTCGAAGCGGAAATCGGTTTCGGACCCGGACTCGGTGAAGTACAGCCGGCCGTCCGGGCCGAAGGCCAGGTCGTTCGGGCCGTACAGGGTGTAGCCGTCCACCTCGGCGAACATCAACTCGACGGACCCGTCCGGCTGTACCCGCTGGATGCCGGACACGGCGCTGGTATCGCCGCTGCCGGGGACGTTGCCGCCCTGGGTGACGTAGATGGCGCCGTCCGTGCCGAGCACCGTGCCCCACGGTGAGCCGCCGGTCCGGGCGTACGTGGAGATCTTCTCGTGCTGGTAGACCAGCAGCTCGCCGGTGTTGCCGTCGCACAGGACGATCCGCCCGTCGCCCATGACCGCCGGGCCCTCCGGGAAGCCGAGGCCAGAGGCAAGCAAAGTGGATTCCAAGGATCAGGTCCTTTCCAGGGTTCAGGCGAACGAGAAGTGCTCGAAGTCGAAGTCGGACAGCGGCTGGCCCACCCTGGCGGGCGAGTAGCCGGTGATCTTGGTGCTGTAGGCGTCGAGCGCGTCGATGAAGGCGGGGAGGATGTAACCGCCCTCGGTGAAGTCGATCATCTGCATCTCGTGCTCGATCGCCTTGCGGATCACCGGGTTCGCGGTCGCGTTCGCCTGCTTGTACAGGTTGATGTAGCGCGGCTGCGCCCAGTGCGTCTCGTTGAACGGGGACGTCGGCAGCATCGACTGGGCGACCTGCGCCAGGTACGGCGAGTAGTTGTAGAAGTCCTGCGAGAACGCCCAGTGCAGGTAGTTGGGGCCGAAGAACGTGGTCGGGTCGACGGTCCTCAGGTTGATCGTGACCCCGGCGGCCTTGGCCTGCTGCTGGAGCACGGTCGCCATCGCGACGGTGCCGGTGGCCACCGCCGAGGTGACCAGCTGGACGGTGAGGTTCTGCTGGCCCGCCTTCTTCAGCAGGAACTTGGCCTGCGGGATGTCCTGCTGGCGGTGCAGTGAGCTGTCGAAGTTCGGGTCGTACGGGGAGAAGACGTCGGAGGCGGGGACCGCGAAGCCGTCCAGCGCCGACGCGATCAGCTGCGGGCGGTCGACTAGCAGCCGCAGCGCCTGCCGCACGTTGACGTCGCTGAACGGCGCCTGGTCGACCCGCATGGTGAACGGCGTGATGGCGCCGGTATGCGAGGCGACGGTGCGCACGCCGCTGTTCGTCTTCAGCACGGCGATCTGCGAGCCCTCCAGGGCGCCCGCGCCGTGGATGACCCCGGTGGTCAGCGCGTTCTGCAGCGACGTGCTGTCGCTGAAGTCGATGATGGTGATCGAGTCGGCGTAGGGCAGCCCGTGCTTCCAGTAGTGCGGGTTTTTGGTGAACACGCTGCGCTGGCCCGGCGTGAAGCTCTGGTACTTAAACGGCCCGGTGCCGTTCGGTACCTTCGGGTTGAACCCGGCCGGCACGACGTACAGGTAGTACCAGTACGCCAGCTGGTCGGCGAAGCTGCCGAACGGGATGGTCATCGGCACCAGGACGGTGCGGCTGTCCAGCTTTTTCAGGCCCTTGACGTCGATCGGCCCGAGCGAGGTCGCACCGCTCAGCTTGTTCGTGATGATCCGGGTCAGCGTGAAGATGACGTCGTCGGCGCCGAGCGGCTTGCCGTCATGGAACGTGATCCCGGGCCGGACCCGGATCACCCACTCCGAGGTCGACCCGTGCGGGCTGATCTCCTCGGCGAGGACGAGTTCGCTCTGCGCCTGCGTGTTCAGCTGGAGCAGCGGCTGGTAGAGGCACTGGGCGCGGGCGGTGTCGAG
>Ga0070698_100000343_pt1 | contig 47990 bp, 49 predicted proteins | sample KBSK1502metaG_FD_65477 | JGI IMG/M metagenome (GOLD analysis project Ga0070698, IMG submission 65477) | Corn, switchgrass and miscanthus rhizosphere microbial communities from Kellogg Biological Station, Michigan, USA - KBS K1-50-2 metaG | ecosystem: Host-associated > Plants > Roots >...
TGAGTCCAAGTACCGAAGCATTGTTTACGATTGCGCCGCCACCCGACTGAAGGATCGCCGGGATCTGATGTTTCATGCCGAAAAAGACACTTCGCACGTTAGTGTCCATGATGCGGTCGAAGACTTCGCCGGTGTTGGCGATGCCCGCGCCCGCTTCCCCGCCAACCCCGGCATTGTTGAAGGCGAAATCGAGTCGGCCGAAATGTTCGACCGTTCGCGCGACCAGCGCCGCGATCTCTTCCTCGCGGGTCACGTCTGTACGTACAAAGAAGCCGTTGCCGCCGGCTTTCTCCACGAGTGCCGCTGACTCCGTCCCTTCGGTTTCACGCCGACCAGCGATAACGACGTTTGCGCCATGCTCGGCAAAAGCGATCGCCGTTGCCCGCCCGATTCCGGACGTTCCGCCAGTGATCAACACCACTTTTCCTGCCAATGACAAAATCATAGTTAGTATGCGAGTTACATTTAGCTGCTAGTCGCACTGTTTCTTTGGCTGATTATCTCGACCATGCCAAGGCGATAAATGACGAAGCGGGTAGCGCGAGCTCCGGCGTTGCGGTCTGATTTATAATTTTCGCCACTTCGTGCGTAGGAAAAAGGAAGCGCATCTGGTGGTCGAGCAATCGGTTCTTGGCATATGCAACTATCGGGAGGCTTAAAGCATTTTCGGCCATCGGTGTTCACCGTCGCCACGGAGTCGGCATGACCGGACAGAAGGCCACACCGTACTCGGAACCGGCGCAATTATTGCCGCCATGGGGCGCCGGCGAAACGGCCTCAGGTCTTAAGAAAAGCCAGCAGGTCGGCGTTGACTTGGTCTTTCAGCGTCGTGCACATGCCGTGGGGCGCACCCGGATAGACCTTGAGAGTCGCATTTTTGACGATCTTGGCTGAGGCGCGGCCACCGGCCCGATCGGAACAATCTGATCGTCATCGCCGTGAAGGATCAACGTCGGAACGTCGATTTTCGTCAAATCTTCGGTGAAGTCCGTTTCGGAAAAGGCCTTGATGCAGTCGTAGGCAGCAGGAAAGCCGGCCAGCATCCCCTGAAGCCAGAACGATTCGCGCACGCCTTCCGAGATTTTTGCTCCGGGCCGATTATAGCCGTAGAAGGGCATACTGAGATCCTTGAAGAACTGCGAACGGTCGGCGACAACACCGGCGCGGATATCATCGAACGCTTCCATCGGCAGGCCGCCAGGATTAGCCGGCGTTTTGAGCATCAACGGAGGCACCGCCCCGATCAGCACGGCCTTGGCCACGCGCTTGGTGCCGTGCCGACCAATATAGCGGGCCACTTCGCCCCCGCCGGTCGAATGGCCCACATGGACAGCGTTCTTTAGGTCGAGCGCCTCGACCAGCGTCGCGAGGTCGTCGGCGTAGGTGTCCATTTCGTTTCCCTGCCAGGGTTGGCTCGAGCGGCCATGACCACGACGGTCGTGGGCGATACAGCGGTAGCCGCGGGACGCCAGGAAGAACATCTGGTCCTCAAAAGCGTCCGCACTCAGCGGCCAGCCGTGGCTAAAGATTACTGGTTGTCCGGTTCCCCAGTCATTGAAATAGATCTGCGTACCGTCCTTCGTCTTGATTGTACTCATGTTTTGTTTTCGTGTTGGCTTCTAACTAGCGAGGGCTTGGTTTATAGATCGACCGCTAACTGGTTTGACCGGACAGAGCCTGGGAAGACCCAACGAGGGCCGAGCGGCTTCGAATGATTAGGTAAATGTCTCTGGCTCTTAGAGATCCTGTAGTGTTTCGAATAAGAACCAGGTGCGACGCTCAGTCTCGTCGATCCAATTCTCAATCAAGCTGGCAGTGGCGACGTCATTGTGCCGGTCACAGATCTCATGGGTGGAGCGCAAGAATCGGGTTAGTTGCTGGTTGTCCGCACAAAGCTCTCCGAGCATGTCTTTTGGAGAGACGAATTCCGCGTTGTTGTCTTTCAGGCGCTGATGTCGTGAGATATCGCTGACGGAATGGAGCGTCGTTCCGCCTATTTTGCGCGAGCGCTCTGCGATGTCGTCGGTCATGGCGAAAATTTGCTCGGAATGCTCGTCCAAAAGGAGGTGGTAATCACGAAAGTGGCGCCCACTCATGTGCCAGTGGAAATTCTTCGTCTTCACATAAAGTGCGAATACGTCCGCTAGTAATTGCCGGAGAGCACCCGCAATCTCCTCCACGCCCTCGTGGCTGAGATCGGTCGGAGTTTGTAAGGCGTTTCTTTCTAGTCCTTCTGATTGAGCTATATCGGTCTTTCTCATCGTTTTTGTTTTCCTTCCAAGTGCAAACTCAGTTCATTGAAGGTTCTCGGCAACATGGCTTTTCATTATTTCGCTGCGGTCATTGCTGACCGTGCGCTTACCGTCTCGGAATGGCCAACGGTCGTGCCCCTAGTTGAGACGCTCCAGTACTTTTAGGTTAATGTTTCGTTGCCGGCATTGATCACGATCTTGCCCTTCGCGCCAAAGGGCAAGATTACGAAGAATGCGGGCCGCTACGCGCCTTTTTGCAAGCGAGCATGGTGCCACGGATACGTTTGTACCGCCCGAGTGAAGGTCTCGACTGCGGGTGACCAGCTGCGGCCTTCGATCGAGACCAGCGAGATTTCGCCGATCACTTCCGGCTTCGAGTTTCTGGATAGCCCGGGTAAGGGCTGGGGCGGAAACATGACACTCCTCAGCCGCGCGGCGAAAGTTCAAATATTCGCTTACGGCAAGAAAGTACCGTATCTGATGCATTTCCATCTCGCGGCAAATGATACGCGGCGGACCAGGTTTGAACAGCTCCTTACACTGCGCGACACTGGTCGGGCGCGAAGCGCATGACAAATAACAAATGACAGATGACAAAATCGAGGCGTGGAAAATGGCAGGGCGAGGCTCCGGCCGAGCCGAATCGATCGCGGTGCCAATAGCAAAGCGGCTTGGCCGGAGCTTGGCCCTGCCGTTTTCCACGCGCTCCCGGCGTTATTCCAGCAGAGTGAGTTTTGACTCGAATCCTTGTCTAGGTCCCAATTAACCTTACTTCTATGGCTGACTACCCGCCACGCGACATAAGACTGAATTTGAAGCTTCCATCGGTTGGCTGGATGGCGGCTATCTTCATTGGCATCCTATTGATTGTGGGACTGTGGATGTCCTATTACACGGTGGGACCCGAATCGCAGGGTGTGGTGCGGCGTTTCGGAAAGTATTTCCAAACGGTGGATCCAGGGCTGCACTTCAAGCTACCATTCGGAATCGACACGGTGACCGTGCTGCCAACCCGCCGGCAATTGAAACTCGAGTTCGGCTTCTCGACGCCCGGCTACACTAGCAATCCGATTCAGGCCGGCCAGGAACCGGACGAGGAAAAATCCATGGTCACTGGTGATCTGAATGCCGCACTGGTCGAGTGGGTCGTGCAATATCGCATCGAAGACCCGAGACAGTATCTGTTCGATGTCCGTAATCCGGGGGAAACTCTCCGCGATTTGTCTGAAGCAGCGATGCGCGAGGTAGTAGGTGACCGCACGGTTGACGAACTGATCACCATCGGACGGCAAGATATTGAGATCGAGGGGCTGGCGCGGATGCAGGAATTATCTAAGCGCTACAATCTCGGCATTCGGGTGGATCAGGTGCAGTTGAAAAACGTGAACCCGCCCGACCAAGTGCAGGCATCGTTCAATGAAGTGAACAAAGCTCAACAGGACCGGGAGAATGCAATTAATATCGCCAATGGCGAATACAACAAGGTAGTGCCGAAAGCCAAAGGCGAAGCCGACCAAACCATACGGGCGGCAGAAGGCTATCGGTTCAAGCGGGTTAACGAGGCTGAAGGCGACGTGGCGGCTTTTAGCGCCGTGCTGCAACAATATGTCAAAGCACCAGAGATCACTCGCACCCGGCTTTACCTGGAGACAATGAGTGAAATTCTGCCCCAAACGGGGCAAAAAATCATCGTTGATGAGTCTCTGCGGCAACTGCTGCCAATCCTCCCGCTCTCGATCAAACCTGGGGAGGGCCGGCCATAATGAAAAAGAGCTACTTCGGAGCCGCAGCGGTTATCGCCATTGTCTTTATCTTGTTGCTCGTTTTCTCCGGTGCATTCTATACGATTGATCAGACCGAACAGGTGATCATCACGCAGTTTGGACAACCGGTTGGCGACCCGATCACCGAGCCGGGTCTGCATTTCAAAATACCATTCGTGCAAAACGTGAACAGTCTCGACAAGCGTTTTCTGGAATGGGACGGCGCTCCGGTTGCCATCCCCACCAGAGACAAGACATATATCCATGTTGATGCATTCGCGCGTTGGCGCATCGAGGATCCAAAGACATATTTCGTGCGTTTGCACGATGAGCGCAGCGCCCTGTCGCGTCTCGACGACATCCTCGGCAGCGAGACGCGCAACTCCATTGCTAAACATGACCTGATCGAAATCGTGCGTACCGACAAGAACCGCCAGCCGCTGCACGACGAAACCTTGAAAGGAGGCCCGACCGGCGCCATCGGCGTCCTCCCGCCCATCGTGTTCGGCCGACAGAAGATCGAAGATGAAATCAAAACGGCTGCCACGCAAAAACTAGCCCAGTTCGGTATCGCCGTGCTCGATTTCCGAATTAAGCGAGTTAACTACAACCCAGATGTCCTGACGCGCATTTACCAACGCATGATCAGCGAACGACTCCAGATCGCGCAACGGTTTCGTTCTGAAGGCGACGGTGAGTCCGCCCGCATTGCCGGCCAACGCGAGCGCGACTTGAACGAAATTCAATCTACTGCCTACCGCCAGGTGCAGCAGATCCGAGGTGAGTCCGACGCCAAGGCCACCGAGATTTACGCCCGCGCCTATACGCAAAATCCGCAAGCCGCCGAGTTCTATGCCTTTCTCAAGACCCTCGAGACTTATCACAAAATCTTTACTAAAGACTCCACTTTGGTGCTCTCGACAGACACCGACATATTCGCACTGTTAAAACGCGCCGCGAAGACCAACGGTTCTCCGATACCGGTTGAGACTCCCGCTAAGCCATCGCAGTAGAGGAGCGCCAGGATCGGCGGGATTGCGTCCTCTTACGCTTCGGCGATGTCGGCGTTCCGGCGCTCCCTTCACTCTGCCGGAAGCACGAGCTTACCCTTCAGCCAAGGGAGACTGACAGCGAGGGAGGCAACAATAGCGGCCGCATATACGAGGATCGGAGGCAGAGCAACAAGGCCGCTGGCAACAATGGTGTAAAAGATCAGTACGCCGTAAGCGCCCTCTAAAATTCCGCGGAGCACAGCTCGAGCTCCATCGCTTCCCTGTTGATGATGAACAAATGCACAGAGAGGCCATGCGAGAACGGGAATGGGCGAAAGCAAGCCGCTCCACTGAGGTCCAAGAAAAGATGCGGAAAGAGTAATAATAAGGACCATCGCGGTCGCCGTGAAGACGCGTGCCGGTAAATCCCATTTGGGATAGTGGATTTGAAATTCTGCCGGCACCTTGCTTGGAGTGAGAATCAGACCAATGGAGATTGCCAGAAATCCGGTGATCCAAGCCGGCCAAAATGAGAAACCGGATTTCGGCAAAAGATACAATGAGAGTAGAAAAGCGCCGAAACTAGCAAGTGCGCAGGTAGCCATTTGCAGGCGCTCGGCTAGCCGGCTGTAAACAACGGAAAAGAGAGCGACCGGCATCAAACTGAGTATGGAATTGGCGGCGGCAGAGGCGGCAAAGTGTGGCCCCTGCTCGGCACACAGGTAGATCGAGATAGGGCCCGAAGTAAGCGGCAGACCGGCGAGAAGTCCACCTATCGCCGGTCCCCATCGGCGTGCGGCCCACGAAACGGCGAGCATCAAGACAGGGGTGAGCAAAAGTTTGATCAGCAGCACCTGCACTTCTTTCCCAATTCAATAATCCTACCGCGGGCCGACTAAGACCAACATGAGTGGTTGAAGCGTCAAGGATTGTGTCTGGCGCCTAATGCTGGGGGGAGCAGCAATGAAGGCCAATTACCAAAGCAGGAAAAGACTGCCTTAAACAAAAATGAAGCAAAGGTAGACAAAGGCGGAGGGGCATAAAGAAAACAGCCCGAAGGTTGACGGTGGATCAATCGTGACGGACGGCAACGACGAATAGGCGGCGGAACGGAAATAGTACATCGCCGTTGGCCCGCGTTGGAAAAAGAATTCGAAATCGCGCGAGCAGCTGTTGTTGGAATTCCTCGCGTGCCGCGTCATCCGGCAAGGCCCCTAAATAGGGGCGTAGACCGGTGCTCCGATACCAATCCAAGACGGCGGTGTGATCGGGTAGCTGATGGTAATAAAGTGTTTCCCAAAGGTCGATGGATCCGGCTTCACGGGCGAGGTAATCGTGATAGACCGGAGGCGGATGTACGGTGGGGAAAGATTTCGGTGCGTAGATCTTCCAGGTATCAAGGGCGGAGATCTCGCGAATGGCCGCAGTTGCCGGTTGATCGTAGAGCGCGGGAACTTGAAAAGCTAAGGCGCCACCGGGCTTAAGCTGTTGCATCAGCGACTTCAACAGCGATTCATGGTCCGGCAGCCAATGCAGGGAAGCGTTCGCGAAAATGAAGTCGACTCGACTCGATGATCGCCATGAGCCGATGTCCTCGCAGCGCCACTCTGTTTCCTGATCTGTTTTTTTTGCCTGTTCCAGCATGGCTATGGAATTATCCACGCCAACAATTTTTGCGGAAGGCCAACGTTCGCGGAGAATTGCAGTGCTGTTACCCGGCCCGCATCCGAGATCCACAATCTCTTCTGGTCGGGCGATTGGGATTCTGGCAAGGAGGTCACGGCTGGGTTGCGTACGCTCCCGCTCAAAACGCAAATACAATGATGCATTCCAGTCTTTTGTCATCAGATATAAGGGTGTATATCCTTCTGCATCAATTAGTTATGCGCCAGGAGTCTGATTTCACCACCCAAACAGCCACCTAAGGATCGCCACCGCCGCCACGACTACTATCGCCAGGGTTATCAGCGGAGGGCCGGACGACGATGGGTACTTGCCCGGTGCCATACTTAGCAACGGCCTATCTTAGTTCGATGCCCAGATTCGAATCGATACCTCTGCTTTTTCGATGGAGACACGGTGAATCTACTGACGCATATGGCGGTAGCCAGCTCAGAAAGATTGACGAAAACGTCGTCTGCGAATCGTTGCGTAATCACGGGTGGCAGAAAATAATCAAAAATGAGAAAACGAACAAGCCCCATCGACTGCAAAGTGGCGGGGCTCTTGGTGTTTCCACGTAGCAGGAAGATAATTACTTTGGCGGCAGCCTCTTCAGACTTTGCTCTTCTTGAAGGACTTGGGCGACGTGCGTTTCATGGAGCAATCCTAATTTCAAACCACAGCGGCAACGAACAGACTACGCCAAGCGCTCAGATTCGGTTCCCGGCGATGAGGGCGCCGTCCCGAGTGCAACATAGGTACCTTGAAAAACAGCCGCTATTCCACGCCCTCCCTCAATGTCAACCGTAACGATCGTCCGAGCTTTGCCATGGCGCGACAAACCTTGCAGAAAATGGGTCCACTTCCCTGGGTGCGCGAGCCGAGCTCGTGCGGCAAAAACACCCTCGAGCGGTTTCAAGTAGCGTATTTCATTGTATTGGATCACAACGCCAGGGAATTGGCCTTCGGCTTCTAACCGGGCGTAGACGAGGGCCCAGCCAGACAGAATGGCCACGGCACTAACACTTCCGCCAAATGCGGTCCCATGATGGTTTAGATTCGGCGCCAACGGTGCGGTTATTAAAATTTCATCCAGACTCGCTTCTGTTACCGAGATTCCCAAGCCTTGGCTGATCGGTATTTGTTTCAGAAGATACCGTTGGAGCCTGCCTGGTAGAGATTCACTGTCCATGGCGATGAATAGCAGATAGCAGATCGCAAATAGCAAATGGGATCCCTTTGCTATTTGCGATCTGCGATCTGCTATTCCGTTCGGCGACAGTCGAACGGAAGGTCTCCGCGCGAGACGCGGCTAATTCTGGAACTCCGGTGGATTAGCGTCGTTGGTCGAAGGCTTGGTTAAGTCTTCATATGAAGTGACCAATGCATCAAAAGCGGCCAACGAATATTCAAAGCTTTGCCGGCTGGGACAAGACAAAGTCACAAAATGAATCGAGTCTTTCGACCGGTAGTAAGCGGTCGCCTCGTAGTTTCCGTATTTGTCTTCCGAGAAGTAATAAATTTTGGCCTTGCTGGCATCCCGAGTAGTTAGGGTCTTAACGAACTTTGCCTGGACGCTAATGCTCCCGTTCTCGCGAAACACTTTCAAGGTGTCTTTGACCTGATCCTCAATGTTCTTCACCGTATCGTCCAGGGTACGGACTCGCGCGTAACAAATCGCTGGGCTAGACGCCCAGCTTGAGTTCTTCGGATAGAAAACCACGTTCAGTCCTTGATCGCGTCCAGACTCGTTATCGAGGACCCAATTCCTCGGGGCTTTCAGCTGGAAAGCATAATCTTTTCCTCTCAGAACTGCATATCCCTCCTCGACTTGCTCGGCCCGACTCGTGAGGATGTTTGTGAGGAGAAGAAGCAAGGGGCAGAAATACTTCAGAGCCGAATTTCGGATTGCGAATTGTGAATATCGAATTTCAGAGTCCGCAATTGGGTGCTTCCGAGACATCATACCGAGGCAAATCGAGTCTTTGAATTAGGGATCGCGAATTTCGGATTTCAGGCTCCGCAATTTGCATTCCGCAATCGAGTGGCTACGAATACCTCGACTTCGAGAAATAGCCAACAGTCAATCGCCGATGGCCAATATCCGCCGGCAAAGCTGCGCGTAGCGCAGCGGGCGAGTCTGCTACTTGCTTTTGGTCATCGCCACTTCGTCGAATTGCGAATTAGGGATCGCGCATTTCGGATTTTCAGACTCCGCAATTCGCATTCCGCAATCAGCAATTAAGTGGCCACGGGCCCCGCCGGAAGGCTGCATGCCATGGACTGGCATGCAGTTCCAGCGAACCAAGTTTTCATAGGCTGACGATTACGCAGTCGCTCGAATGGCGGCACTGGGCACGAATCGTCCCTCGCGACGGGCTTGTTCACTTTGTTCCCGACGCACGTCGGCCAACAAGCCGAAGTCGATCGCTGGTAAAGATTCTTCCGCCTGATATGGGCGTTCTCCGTTGATTGAAGCCCGAACCTTCGGTTCGCTCAAGCTTTGCGCGATAAGTAACGTGTATAGATCCATTTTCCCTCCGTTTGTTTGATTTCTCGTTTAGTTCCAGGGGAGGGGGGAACATGTTGTTGTTCCGCTTTCAGTTTTGTTCATTGTTGGTCGCTGGCTCGTAGGCTGTCTCGTCAAACGCAACTTGCAGCCTCGTGTTGAGCGCAAGCAACGCGACGAACAGACTAAGAATCATCCCGATGCCCAAAAGGCCGATCAAGGGATGTGTATAGTCGTGGATTTGTGATCCAGCGACAGCTCGGACGACCGCAGCAATCACTCCAATCAGTGCACTGGAACCCGCCAGTACCGTGAGTGTGCGCTTAGTCCCTGCGACTTCTTTTCTTACCGTTTCGTGTTCCATAAGGGTTTCACCTTTCACTTGTGCTCACCCTGAAGCTTTCGCTCGGGGTGAAACCCTCATCAGTAACAACTCGACGACAGTATTCCTTCAGATCGGCGCAAATGTCAAACTCTGCAGTAAAAAAACGGCGATGATGACATGTACTTAAATCTCATGAGCTGGAATTTAGAATCCAGAAGTCGGCGCATAAAATCTAGCTGGGGACCTTTTCGGCCCAATATCTTTTGTCGAGGATGCCCTTTTAGCCCGTCGGCGCTGTCGCCGTTTGGCGTTTCCGGCGCGGCGCGCCAGGCTGCGCCCGCGGATCGGCAGGCCGCCGTCGCTACGTTTTGGCGCGCCCTAGCATTTAGGTACGGAAACGTCACAGAGGTAGCCGCGACGTAGGCTTTGCGAAGTCGGGAGCCCGTCCCTACCGTTCTAGACCCGATCTTTTCTCCAGAAGAAAGAGTCGCGGGGCTATTTCAGAATCGAAGTGGCTCGCGATTTCCCGGACGAAAACGTCTCTTGCCGATTCCAAGTACCGCTTTACCTCGTCGTATTCTTCCGGGCCGGTGACATGGCCTCGATAAGAAAGAATCGTTACCCGGCCCCCGATACTCACGTGTCGAAGCAAGCCATCAATAGCCGCTAGAGTCGTGGCTGCTCGGGTTAAGATGGAGCGATCACCTCTCGGGAGATATCCGAGGTTAAACATTGCAACCTGCACCGGTCGCCCATTCCGCAGATAATCTTCGATTCCTGAGTGACAACCCAAGATCAGGCGCACGCGATCGATCATACCGGTGAACCGCAGCAGTTCGGATGCATTCTTTAGCGCGGCTTTCTGGACATCGAAACCAATGACTTGTCCAGATGGACCGACCGCATGAGCAAGGAAGAGAGTATCATATCCGTTGCCAACAGTCGCGTCGATGGCAATAGCACCTTGGCCAATGGCGCCTGCGATCCACTCCGCTGCTAGGCGGGTCAATTTCGTCTCGCTGATTTCCAAAGGGATGGGCGACATAGGTCGATTTCTTTCAGGATCGGCTTTCTTTCTTCCAGGGCGGAGACGAGCTCTTGCGCGGCGAACGGGGCCTGTAACGCGCCTTTCGATCCCAGTCCGTTGAGTATGGCCAGCCGTGGCCATCGTGGATGAACTCCAACTACTGGTCGATTGTCCACCCGAGTGACCGGACGCACCCCTGCTCGTTGATCGGCGATTTCGAAATCAGAAATGAAGAATTTGCGAATTGCTCGCGTGATTTCTTTTCTGGCGGCTTTGGTTGGCTTTTCGTCGAGCGCGTCCCATTGGTAATTCGTACCGGCCAGAATTTCTCCTGCCAGGTTCCGAAAAATCCATTTGCCGTGTTGGACGATTCTATCTTCTGCGAAATCCGAAGTTGCTAAGGTCAATGTCTCACCTTTGGCCGGATTCAATTCGATCTCACTAAAGTAAGGATTGCGCGCCATTCGATATCCCTCACAGAAGATCGCATAGCGGGCGGTAAATCGCTTCCAGCGAATGCGATCCGAGAAAATGTCTAGATCCCCATAACCAAACGGCTGATTGACGAGGGATTGTTGGGCGAGTAAAAACTCTTTCGCACGCAGAATCAGACGGCGGATATCCAGCTGCGCCGCTTGGGTTACCTCAAATCCGCCAAACTTGTCTCGGAACAGCGGAAACGGGCGTGGAGGAATATCGGACAGGTATTCCCGGTATTCCAACAAGCTGGATTGGCGCCTCCAACGTTCTGCCTCTTCATCGTTCTGGAGCAGTCGAAGGACCGTTCGCCTTCGAAGGAGTGGTACGGCAAGTTGTGCTTCGATTCGTGGATAGACCGTGAACACCCGATTCAGCAACGCATCGATCAGGGCGGGCCGGTTTAGTCGTTTGCCGGTGATCGGGTTGATAATTCCACCGGCTGCCCTCGATGCCGCGTGACAATGATCGTTATCGACGACGATGACGGAGCGGCCCCTTTCCTGGAGCAAGAGCGCTAAGAGACTGCCCGCCAGTCCTTGGCCGACCACCAGATAGTCAATGAATTCCATCGCATTCAGAAATAGATATTTTCGGGGATCTGAAACGCGCCGCGGATCAACCGCACTTGTCGCTGGGGTTCCATTAGCACTTCGACAATGTCGAACCGGTAGGAAATGTCTTGGTCGTCGAGCATGCGAAGCCATTCCTTTGCCGCACGAATGATGCTCTCTTGCTGCCGCAGCGTAACGGCTTCGTGAGGATCACCAAAAAGATCGGTCGTTCTGGTCTTGACCTCGACAAACACCAGGACTTTTGCGCGCCGGTCTCGGCAGACCAAATCGATCTCGCCTCCACATTTGGCGCGGAAATTACGAAAAAGAACTTTGTAACCGGATTTTCGCAAGAAGCCGACGGCGATCTTTTCTCCTCGTTTGCCGACGCGGAGGTGTGCGGCGGTTGTTGGGCCTGGGCGAAAATATCGTTTAAAGTGGAAGATAGGTTTGAGCCACCGGAGCAAACGTTCGACGGTGAAGGAGACAAGGCCCGTGAGAACGCAATTTCTCAAGGTGTTCTGGCGTGCCATACCCTTTGTTGCGAGCAAATTCGTAAACCGGAAACTCCTCATGCCAGCAGACCATCATACGGTCGCGGGTAACTTTCGCAATCACACTGGCGGCGGCTATACTGAACGACTTGGCGTCGCCGTCGACGATGGCCGTCTGGGGAAGCGAAAAGGCCGACACCGGCAAACCGTCGATAAAGAGGTGTTCCGGAAGAGATACCAAACCAGACACGGCTCTCTGCATGGCCAAGTGGGTTGCGCGGAGGATGTTGATCTGATCGATTTCTGCGACTGAGGCTATGCCGATTCCGAATATAACTTCGGGGTTCGAAACCAGCGCCTCATAATAGCATTCGCGAGCCAAACCGGAGAGCTGCTTGGAGTCGTTGAGCCCACTAAGCCGAAAATTTGGTGGCAGCATGACGGCGGCGGCGACCACCGGTCCCGCCAAAGGTCCACGTCCTGCCTCATCGATTCCGGCGATACGGTAAATTCCTTGTCGGTAAAGACTTCGCTCAAACCGAAGGGAGCAAGAGAACTTCTCTCCGGGCTTTCGCTCGATCACGCAGCCATATTGAGGCACACCGGATAATTGGGCAATGGCAAAGCGGATACACCCGTCGTTTTTTCGCACGCTTTAGTACTCGCGCGTGAATTGTAGAGATGCTCGATCAACGATAGGAAGGCGCGGGTTTTAATGTATTAGGATGCGCTCCCTACCGATTTAGACTGTCATCAATGCCGCTTCGCGATTGCTCTGTTCCTCCAGGTGTCGAGCGGCAATCCTCTCGATTTCGTCGATCGCGGCGACTCGCTGGAATGCCTCGCGCACGGATCGGCCATCCGGCATGCCTTTCGAGTAAGCCATCAGACGGCTTCGCAGCGATGAGATCACAAAGTGCTCCGAACCGTTTTCCTGGACCGCTAACCGGCAGTGACGGAGCACATGCTCCCAGCGCTCCGCTAAAGAAGGTCCTGGAACCAAATCAGTGGATTTCAAAAATGATTTAATCTGACGGAACAGCCAAGGGTTGGTCATTACCGCACGACCGAACATCACGCCTCGCACCTTCGTTTGTGCCAGCCGAGCACTTACTTCCTCGACCGTGCGAAGATCGCCATTGCCGATAACCGGTATTGCCACGGCTTCAGCGACGCGTGCGATCTCGTCCCAATCGGCAGAACCGGAGTATCCCTGTTCTTTGGTCCGGCCGTGTACGGCCAGCGCGTGGATCCCGGTACCTTCTAGAATGCGTGCGGTCTGGACCGCGTTAATAGACGAGGCATCCCAACCAAGCCGGATTTTGGCGGTGACCGGGACCGGGTCAAGTGCTTGAACGACGCGCGAAGCGACTTTCTCCAGAAGAGGACAATCGCGGAGAAGCGCCGAGCCTCCATGGCGGGCAACAACTTTGTTAACCGGGCAGCCGAAGTTTAAGTCAATAAAATCGGGTTGCACCCAGTCGACCACGGCTTTTGCTGCTTCTGCCATCTTCTCTGGGTCGGCCCCAAAAAGCTGGACTCCGACCGGTCGTTCTTCCGGTCGAAATGCGATCATCTCGCGGGTCCGCTGGTTTCGATGAAGAATGCCATCCGCGGAAACGAATTCAGTAACGACCACATCAGCGCCTTGTTCTTTGCATAACCGGCGAAAAACAGAATCGGTCACCCCGGCCATTGGGGCCAGATAAAGAGGAATTTGTCCTGAACGAAACCAAGGAAGCATGGCGGCACCCACCTGGGCGGGCGATTACAAATGACAAATAGCAGATAGCAAATTTTCGTTATTTTGCATCCTTTTCGATCGAAGCGGCGGCTTTGGCGGCGGTCGCGAAAGCCAAAATCTGCCATCTGCCATCTACAATCTGTAATCTGTCATGACGGCAAAGCGGTGCCCCGAAAAGTGATATCAGCTTTCGGCGCTAGGGATTGGCGACTGCATTAACGGCGGTTTCGCGATCGTCGAAGATCAAAAAAATCTTATCCAGTCGCGCAATCTGAAAAACCAGCGCGACATTACCTTTGAGCCCGGCGAGGGCCAATTTGCCCCCGTAGCGCTGGATTCTTTGCAATGCGTCGATAAAAATAGCTAGACCTGAGCTATCGACATAATAAACTTCGGACAAGTCCACCACGATAGCGGGACTCTGTTTCTCGATAAGCGGATCCAGTCGCGCCGTGACATTGGGCTTTTCGTTCAGATCTATCTCGCCCCGAAGTTCCAACAGTTCGAAAACCATGAGAGGCCGAGCTTATAGCATCGTTTCACTCGGGCAGCAACGGCAAAGCCACATTGAGAAATTAAGAGTTGCTCCGACTAAGGCACAACAGTAGCATTATTTTTGTCATAAATTCAGCAATTAACATACTTTGAGACGGATGTCGGTATGGCTCTGAAACGCAAACTCGGTTCTCCGCGAAAACAGACGATGCGTTATCCCCGGCTCTATTCCATCACCGTTTTTACTAACAAGTGGCGCGAAGTTCGCGATTTTTACACGCGCCTGCTCGGAGGCGGCATCACCAGCGAGCGCAAGCATCGGTACTTCGATCTATTGATCGGCGGAATGCCAATTTCGTTTCGAGCCTGTGAAGACGGAGAAGTCGAGAGTCATTTTCATCTGTACCTGGCCTTGCGCGATCGGGAGGCGCTGTTAGAAAGACTGAAAGAAGCCGGAGTCATTGTGCGAATGGATGGCCCGTATGCCAGTTTTCTTGATCCCGACGGCCGGACCATTAAGCTTTCCGAAGATGTTGCAGTATTGGCGTGAGGGTGCTGATGTTCTGTCGGCCTTTAGGCCAAGGCGCAAGCGATTCACGCATCTGAGGGCTCATTCACCGTTGATGAGTGATCGCGCGGAGGGCGCGTCGCTAACCCTCAACCGCTAACTGCGAACCTACCCGATTCCAAGAGCAGCGAGCACTGTCTTCGTTTCGCGCAAATCCTCGAATAGATAGTCGGGTCTGTGGGCCGCTAAGCTTTCCCTGGAGTAACGGCCAGTGGCGACGGCTAGCACCGTCGCATTGGCCACCTTCCCGCACGCGATGTCGCGCGGCGTGTCTCCAACAATGAAGAGTTCGTCGAATGGGGCGCGAAACTCCGTCTCTGCACGTTTTTTAGCGATTGGGCCGAGCATGTTCCGATCCCGATTATCGTCAGCAAATGCGCCAACGCTGAAGCGATCCCAGAGACGGTGCGCGCCAAGTTTCATTTGGGCGCCCCGCCGGAGATTTCCGGTGAGCAGCCCTACTATGCAGCCGTCTTGGACACAAGCATGCAGAAGCATCGCTACGCCGGGCAGGACGTCGCCGGGTTGCTGAATCAACCGCTGTTTGAGGTGGGCCAGATAGGCGCCGAGATAGCGGTTCACATTAATTTCCGAGTCCGGAATCCCCTGTTTATTCAGGATTTCATGGACAATCGCTACGTCGGTATTTCCAGAAACGGCCACGCCCTCGAGATCTTCTTCAATCGCAAAAAGATCCGCCCCCGCCGCTCGCAGCGCTGCGCGCCCTGCGCCGTCAGTCGTCAATAATGTTCCGTCGATGTCGAAGAGGATGAGCTTCATTCCTCCGAGTCCGGAGGTTCGGGGGGAAGTTCTTCATCGGGAGGGGCGAACCGGCGCTTGCGTTTACTGATCGGGAGAGGGGAGAGCGTCATGCTGATGCTCTTTCCCATCAGCTTAGGTTCCATTTCGGCTTGTCCCATTGTCGCCAAATCATCTTTGAGTCGGGTCATCAGTTGGTAACCCAGCTCCTTGTGGCTGAGCTCGCGCCCGCGAAACTGCAGCTGGGCCTTTACCTTGTTTCCTTTTTCCAGGAATTCCTCGGCGTGCCGCACCTTGATCATATAATCATGCGGATCGATATTAACCCGAAACTTGATCTCTTTGAGTTTCGATCCGGACGACTTCCGGTCCTTATCCTGTTTCGAGAGATCGTAGCGGTATTTGCCGAAATCTACGATCTTACATACTGGTGGATTTGCGCCGGGCGCTACTTCCACCAGATCCAAGCCGATAGATTGCGCTCTGCGTAGCGCGTCTTGAATCTTCATTATTCCCAACTGCTCGTTGGTTGCTCCCAAGATGACGCGGACCTCGCGCGCGCGAATTCGGCCGTTTACTCGAATCTGCTGTTGCTGAATAAAACTATTCTCCTAAAGAGCGAGACCGGGAGCTGACCACCTCGCTCAATCAAGTTTTCGATCTGTAATCTCCTGCTGGATTCTTTCCAAGAAGTGCGGTGCACTCACAGCCCCCTCATCGCCGCGGAGACGACTGCGCACAGCCACCTCGCCGGCTTGTTCTTCTCGTGCGCCGAGGACCAACATATAGGGGACCTTTTCGAGCTGAGCAAGCCGAATCTTAGCTCCAATCTTATCGGAACTTTCGCCCAGAGAAGCCCGAATATTCGCGGCCGTTAGCAGGGACAAAATCTGTCTGCCATAAGTCAGGTGTTTATCAGAAATCGGCAGTATTCGCACCTGCTCCGGAGCCAACCAGAGTGGGAAAGCGCCGGCAAAATGTTCAATGAGAACTCCACAAAATCGTTCCAGCGATCCAAATGGAGCCCGATGAATCATTACTGGCCGTTTTGGGGAGTTGTCCGAATCGATATAGGTTAGATCGAATCGTTCCGGCAGATTGTAATCGACCTGAATAGTGCCGAGCTGCCACTCCCGCCCGATCACGTCCTTCACGATGAAGTCGATCTTCGGGCCATAGAAAGCTGCTTCACCTTCTTCTTCGGTAAAAGAGATCTTGGTCTGCACTGCTATTTGTTTCAACGCCGCTTCCGCTTTCTCCCACTGAGCGGGAGTACCGACATACTTCGAAGAATCAGGATCTCTCAATCCGATCCGAGCGCGGAATTGATTCAAACCGAGCACCCGCAACACGTTGAGCCCAAGTTCCAGGCACTGTCGGAGCTCTACCGAAAGCTGCTCTTCGGTGCAGAAAAGGTGCCCGTCATCCTGGGTAAAACCGCGCACTCTGGTCATTCCTCCCAGTTCACCTGATTGCTCCCACCGGTAGACGGTTCCAAACTCAGACAGCCTAACTGGTAAGTCGCGGTAAGAGCGAAGTTCCGATGCGTAGATTTTGATGTGCATCGGACAATTCATCGGTTTCAGCAAATAACCATCGAGCTCGCCCTTTTCGAGCAAGTTGGCGAGCTGGGCGCAGCTGCAACCTTCGTCAGCTAGATGCCTTAATGCCTCCGGCTCGATGAGAGGCGGGAATTGTGACTCGCGGTAATAAGGATAGTGACCAGACGTCCGAAAGAGATCGAGCTTCGCAATGTGCGGGGTAAACACTTCGGAGTAGCCATGCTTACGCAATTCCTGGCCGATGAAATTTTGGAGCTGTTGCCGAATGACCGCTCCTTTTGGTTTCCACAGGATCAGTCCTTGTCCAACCTGTTCATCGATCTGAAAAAGGCCCAATTCGCGCCCGAGTTTCCGGTGATCGCGTTTCTTTGCTTCCTCTAGCTGAGCGAAATATGCATCCAACTCCGTCCGGTTTTTGAATGCGGTCCCGTAAACCCGTTGAAGCTGCGGATTGTTAACGTCGCCTTTATAGTAGGCGCTAGCGACACTCGTTAGCTTGAATGCACCGATGTTTCCGGTGCGCATCACGTGTGGGCCGGCGCAAAGATCGGTAAAATCGCCGTTACGGTACAGCGATATCGCCTCGCCTTCCGGGATGTGTTCCAGAATATCGAGTTTGAATTTACTTGGTTGCTCGCGCGGACCTAGGGCCCCCAGACGGCCTTCCCGTGCCATTGCGAAAGCTCGTTCTCGACTCACCTCGATCTTTTCGAAAGGCTGGTTCTCCTTCACGATCTTCTTCATCTCGGCTTCGATCCGTTCGAAATCATCCAGCGAGATCCGATGGTCGAGTTCCAGATCGTAATAAAACCCATTCTCTACCGGGGGTCCGGCAGCAAATTGAGCTTGTGGCCAGATGCGGAGAATAGCGGAAGCTAAGACATGGGCGCACGAATGCCGAAGCCGATCCAGCTCGGTCATCGTATATCGCTCATCCAAAGTTTTGCGTTGCTCAGACATCCTTTGCGAGATCCGGAAGCTACACAGGCTGTCTCGGAAAACTAGCGCGGATTTTGCATTCAGAAAAATGTTGTGGCGTCCGGCAAACGGAGGGGCGTTGCTTGCGACGCCCGGAAATAATCCAACGCGCGGCAATTTCATGCATCGAGGGCCTTTTCAATGAAGAGCGAGTGGCTATGGTGGGTATTCGGCCGAACAGTCGATTTATCGCAATGAATTTAATCAACGTAGCGATCTTTGGGGCAAGCGGGTATTCCGGAGAAGAACTCGTCCGACGCTTGGCCCAGCACCCTCGGGTTCGAATCGTCGGTCTCACTTCACGGCAGCACGTAGGGAAAAAAGCATCCGACCTATTTCCCTGGTTGGATCCACATAGTCCGGTGGCGGATTTGCGATTCATTTCTCCGGATGCGGCCAATTTGACCGGTGAGGATGTGGCGGCGGTTTTTCTAGCGCTGCCGCATGGAGTAGCATCGGAATTTGCGGCTCCCCTCTTGGATGCTGGAATTCGAGTATTGGACTTAAGCGCAGATTTTCGAACTCGAGATCCGGAGGCGTATCGCGAGTTTTATCATCAGGAACATCCGGCCAAAGCGCTCTTGAGCCGATCGGTCTATGGGCTGGCGGAAATCCACCGCGATCAGATTCGTAAAGCTGAACTTGTTGCGTGCCCCGGATGCTATCCGACCGGCATTCTACTCCCAGTGCTTCCGCTGATTCGATCGGGTTTAATTCGGGCCGATTCTGTTATAGCCACCAGTATGAGTGGCGTCAGTGGAGCTGGTCGAAAAGCCGAGATTTCATTGCTCTTTGTGGAATGCAACGAGAGCGTCAGGCCATACAGCCTACCGCTCCATCGTCATCTTTCCGAGATTGAACAAGAGATTTCGCTGGCGGCCGGCCGGGAGACGAAGATCCAGTTTGCGCCGCATTTGGTCCCATTGAATCGCGGGATTGTTACGACAATCCACGCGGATGGCAATGCAAATGAAGTGCAGATCAGCAACGCCTACACGAGGGCGTACGGGAGTGAACGGTTTGTGCGGCTTCTCGGTACCGACCGGTTTCCGGATGTGAAGCACGTTGCTCATTCCAATGCGATCGAGATCGCTTGGCGGGTTGATCCTCGTACCGGAAAGATAATTCTAATGTCGGCGCTTGATAATCTAGTGAAAGGGGCGGCCGGGCAGGCGATTCAATGCCTGAATATTATGCAGGGATGGGAGGAGGGAATCGGTTTAAGCTGATTTTTCGGCACCTTGATCCGAGCCTCGCAATACGACGCATTAGATACGAATCGTCTGACGAGCTGGATGCGTCCCTAGATGGAATCGCAATTTTAGCTACAATTCTCTCGGCAGAAAACGTCGGCTGCAGTAAACGAATCAAAGCGACCGAACATGTCTTTGGGTTTCTCTGAGATTATTGGAGGCGTTACTGCCCCACTTGGTTTCACCGCCTCGGCTACCTGCTGCGGCATTAAAGAACCTGGCAACGCTGCCGCGGACCTGGCGCTCGTCGCTTCCGGTGTGCCCGCGGTCGCTGCTGCTACGTTTACGACCAATAAGATTAAGGCGGCTCCAGTGAGAGTCTCGGCCAGTCATGTCCGTTCCAGTGAGACTCGAGCCATTATCGTCAATAGTGGCAACGCCAATGCTTGCACGGGGTCGACTGGTATCCAACATGCAAAGCGAATGGCGCACGCGGTGGCCCGAGAGGGACGATGGAAGGAACGCCAGGTATTGGTCTGCTCGACTGGGCGAATCGGCATACCGTTGCCAATTGAACGCATCGAGGGAGCGATTCCACACCTGGTCGGCGGTCTTGAGACGAATCAGGGCGCCGCTTTTGCCCGCGCTATCATGACAACCGATACTTTCGCCAAAGAGATCGCGATCGAGATGAGCATTGCCGGGGCGAAGGTTCGGATTGGGGGAGCTGCCAAGGGAGCAGGCATGATCGATCCAAACATGGCGACGATGCTTTGCGTGATTACGACCGATGCGGCCATTCAGAAGGGGGCACTCCAGAAGCTCTTTTCGGCCAGTGTCGAGCAATCCTTTAACTGCATTACGATTGATGGTGACATGAGTACCAACGATACAGCGATCTGTCTGGCCAACGGAATGGCTGGCAATCCGCCGCTCCGTCTGGAGCAAGAAGAGTCTGGTTATTTTGGGTCGGGACTCGATTACATTACACGTAATCTAGCGCGAATGATTGTTGAGGACGGAGAAGGGGTGACCAAATTCGTAGAATTGCAGGTGAAAGGCGCGGCGACCTACCAGGACGCGCGCAAAGTTGCCGAGGCGGTGGCCAATTCCAATTTGGTCAAGTGCAGTTGGTATGGAGAGGACCCTAATTGGGGGCGTATCATGGACGCCATCGGGTATTCCTCCGCCAAGGTACAGGAAGAGATGATTGATATATTTTTCAACGGCGTCGTGGCGGTTGAGCACGGAGTGGCCAGCTCGACGCCGCCGCACAAGATCAAAGAAGTACTGGCGAATAAAAAGTTTACTGTCACCATTGACCTTCATTTGGGCTCGGCTGAATACAAGGTATTCACTACCGATCTAACTCCCGAGTACGTCAGATTGAATATGGGAGAGTAAACTGATGAAGGACCCCAATTGGTAATGGTAAAGAAATTCGATTCTGGACGAGTAGAAGCTTTGCTCGACGCTCTACCTTTCATTCAAAAGTTCCGAGGTCAGACCTTTGTTATCAAGTATGGCGGTAGCGCAATGGAGGACGACCACCTCATCGAGCGCCTGCTCCGTGACGTTGTGTTTCTGGAAAGTGTGGGGATTAATCCGGTTCTCATCCATGGTGGCGGTAAAGCCATCACGCAGCGGATGCGGGAAGCCGGCCAGACTGCACGCTTTGTCAATGGTCTTCGGGTAACAAATGAGCACGCGATTGCGATCGTAGAAGAAGTGCTCGATCAGGTGATCCGGCCGCGCATCGTTGCCACGATCAATGAATTTGGAGGGAAGGCAGAAGGATTTTCGGGGCGTGATGTCTTTGTGGCGAAGAAGGTGCCCCCGCAAGCGGACGGCAAGAATATCGTCGACGTTGGGCTGGTTGGGGAAGTGGTTTCAATTCGCCTCGAGGAAATTAAAGAAGCAATCGAACGAGAAGTGGTCCCAGTCATTTCGCCAATCGCCGAATCACAAGACGGGGTAGTCCTCAACGTGAATGCGGATTTAGGCGCAGGGGCGCTAGCCGGAGCGGTGAAGGCGTCGAAGATGATCTACGTGAGCGATGTTTTGGGAGTTATGCGCGATGTCAAAGATACCTCTTCGCTGATACCGACACTTAATCTGGCTGGAATCCGCCAATTGACTGAGGATGGAATCATCGAGGGCGGGATGATCCCGAAGGTGCAGTCTGCGCTTGTGGCTATCGATCACGGCGTGTCGAAGGTGCACCTGATAGACGGCAGGATTCCGCACGCGCTCCTTTTAGAAATTTTCACCGCTGACGGCATCGGCACGGAAATTGTGGCCTAGGCCCCGCTTAAACCACGAATGGACACGAAGTAGGTGCGGACTAAAATCGCGTCATTTGGTGTCGATTCGTGGTTGGTTCTGCGGGTCGAGCTGCGATTGGAACCACGAATGCACGCAAATGGACACGAAGTAAGCCGCGACTAAAATCGCGTCATTTGGTGTCGATTCGTGGTTGGTTCTGCGGGTCGAGCTGGGATTAGAACCACGAATGCACGCGAATGGACACGAAGTAGGTGCGGACTAAAATCGCGTCATTTGGTGTCGATTCGTGGTTGGGTCTGCGGGTCGAGCTGCGATTGGAACCACGAATGCTCGCAAATGGACACGAAGTAAGCCGCGACTAAAATCGCGTCATTTGGTGTCGATTCGTGGTTGGTTCTGCGGGTCGAGCTGGGATTGGAACCACGAATGCACGCAAATGGACACGAAGTAAGCCGCGACTAAAATCGCGTCATTTGGTGTCGATTCGTAGTTGGTTCTGCGGGTCGAGCTGGAGTCAGAACCACGAAGGCACGCGAATGGACACGAAGTAAGGCGCGACTAATTCGCGTTCATTAGTGTCCATTAGTGGTTGGGTCTGCGGGTCGAGCTGGGGTTAGAACCACGAATGCGCGCGAATGAACAGGAAGTAAGGCGCGACTAATTCGCGTTTCATTGATGTCGATTCGTGGTTGGTTCTGCCGGCCGAGCTGGGATTGGAACCACGGGTTGTTGTTAAATTCAGCCCATTCGCGGTTGTACCAGCGCGGCAACGCGTTATGGTAGCGCCTTTCACGCGATGAATGAATCAAACACGAAACAACTCTTCGCCGATTTTGTGGTGCCATGCTACGGCCGCTATGATCTGGTCTTAACGCGTGGCGAAGGTGTTCGGGTTTGGGATGATGCCGGCAATAGTTATCTGGATTTTGGCGCCGGGATAGCGGTTTCCACTCTGGGCCATGCTCATCCAAAAATGATACAAACGCTGAGTCAACAGGCGAGCACACTCGTTCATACTTCTAATTTGTACTACACTGAGCCGCAGGGGAGGTTAGCCAAGCGCTTGGTGGAACTGGTTGGATCGCCCGGCAAAGTTTTTTTCTCCAATAGCGGGGCGGAGGCAAATGAAGCATTATTCAAGGTCGCTCGGAAATACGGAAACGACTGTCGATCGACCCCACCGGAAACTGGGACCAGGGTTGAGATACTAACATTTGAACGCTCGTTTCACGGTCGCACGATGGCTGGAATTTCGGCGACTGGTCAGGAGAAGGTGAAGACCGGTTTTGCTCCGTTACTTACGGGATTTCGGCATTTGCCGTTCAACGACCTCTCGGCAGTAGAAAAGGCTATTTCCAACCAGACCGTTGGCATTTTGCTGGAAGCTTTTCAGGGCGAAGGCGGTATTTATCCGGCGTCGCGCGACTTTTTGATCGGGTTGCGACAGTTGTGCGACGAACATGAGATTTTGCTGATGTTCGATGAGATTCAGTGTGGACTTGGTCGGGTTGGCAATTGGTGCGGGTGGAAAGTAATTGCCCCGGAAGTGGTCCCAGATGCGGTGAGCTGGGCGAAGGGAATTGGCGGTGGGTTTCCGTTGGGTGCAACCTGGCTTCGAGGGAAGCCGATTCGAAAGTCAGAGGGAAGCGAAACCCGGCTATGTGATCTGCTTCAGCCTGGTAGCCATGGAACCACCTATGGCGGTACACCGCTCGCCTGTGCGGTATCGCTGGCGGTCCTGGAGACGATTGAGAATGACCACTTGGTCGAGCGGGCGGCTAGGCTAGGAAGCTTTGCCACCGAGCAGATCAAAAAAATTCCAGGCGTTAAGGAAGTACGCGGGCAAGGGTTGATGATAGGGATCGATTTGGACCCAGAATTGGCAAATCGGGCTTCGCCCGGTAAGACCGTTGCTCAAACGGTGGTCAACGCGCTAATGGGGAACGGGCTGCTCACCGCCCCTGCTGGCGCCACCGTAGTCAGATGGTTGCCACCGTTGATCGTGAAGGAGTCGGATGTCGTTGAGGCGGTGAATATCCTGGACCGGACGTTACAGAGTTTTCGCGAGTGATGACCCATTTTCTTTCTGTCGAAAAATCAAATCGTGAAGAGCTACTGCGATTGCTGACGGATGCGCAAAAATTCAAAGCAACCCGCGGTCAATCTTGTTCGCTGCTGAGTGGCCAAACCTGGGCGCTAATATTCAACAAACCATCGACCCGTACGCGAGTAAGCTTTGAAGTTGGGTTGCGAGAATTGGGAGCTAATGTCATCTTCCTTTCACAGAACGATCTTCAGCTCGGGCGAGGCGAACCGATCATTGATACGGCCCGAGTATTAGGTCGGATCGTACACGGCGCGATAATTCGGACATTTGCTCAGGCCGATATTGAATCGTTCGCGAGCTACGGTGCGATTCCCACAATCAATGCTCTGACGGACGAGGAACATCCCTGCCAAATCGTGGCGGATCTATTTACCATCTTAGAAGAACGGGGAACAATTGATGATCTGAAACTCTGCTTTGTTGGTGATGGCGATTGCAATGTGACTCGCTCTTGGATTTGGGCCGCCGAACATTTGGGATTCGAATTACGGGTTGCAGCGCCCCAGAAATACCAGCCGGCGGGGGCTCTAAAAGGACGAATCAAGAGTCCGAAGATCGCTTTCACCAGTGACGTGAAGGCAGCGGCCGCTGGAGCGAACGTGCTTTATACCGATGTGTGGGTGAGTATGGGTAAGGAGACCGAGAGCGCAGGGCGCTTGGCCGATCTGGTGGAATTTCAAATCAACGATGAGTTGGTGAAATTGGCTGCGCCTCGTGCTCTGGTTATGCACTGCCTTCCGGCATATCGCGGAAAAGAAATCACCGAGTCAGTCTTGGAAGCGCATGCGGCCACGATATTTTCTCAAGCCGAGAATCGATTACATGCACAAAAGGCGATCGTTGCAGCAGTACGCCCTCAGCCCGATTTTAATAATTGATTCTCTTCCTCTGATTTCCCCCCATTTGTTATCAACGCAATTTGTTTCCCCCGCTTCACGATGCAAAAGCGGACTGATTAGTTCTATTTGCAAAAGCTCCCCCACTTAGCCATCTGTTGTACCTTATTTATTCCGCAATATGATTGTTCTCTCCTTAGCCACGAGCTTCCTCCTGCAATCCGGGATCTGGTTTGCGCTTATTTGCGCAATCATTGGTCTGGGTGCCGCTTTCTATCTGATCAGAGTAATTTTCGCGCAGTCGCCGGGAAACGATCGAATGCGGCAAATTGCCGCGGCCGTTGAGGAAGGAGCAAAGGCTTACCTAAACCGGCAAATCATTTCCGTCAGCATCATTGCGGTCGTAATTTTTGTGCTCCTGGCATTTACCCGTGATTTGTTTACGGCCGTAGGATTTTGCATCGGAGCGGTATGCTCGATGTCGGCTGGGTACGTCGGGATGCGGATCGCGGTGATTTCAAATTGTCGTACGGCCCAAGCTGCAACCAAGTCGGAGGAGAGTGCTTTAAGAATGGCTTTCAACGGCGGGGCGGTAACTGGTCTTTTGGTCGTCGGGCTGGCGTTATTCTCGGTCGGGCTGTTTTTTTTGATCTGTAAATCGTTCTTACCTGCCGAGAGGGCGGTTGGCAGCTTGGTTGGGCTTGCTTTGGGTGCGAGTCTCATCAGCGTTTTTGCTCGACTGGGTGGAGGGATTTACACGAAGGCGGCGGACGTTGGGGCTGATTTAGTGGGGAAAATCGAGAGCCACCTCGAAGAAGATGATCCGAGGAATCCAGCAACCATAGCGGACAACGTGGGCGATAACGTTGGAGATTGCGCAGGCATGGCTGCAGATGTTTTTGAGACCTACGCTATAAGCGTGATCGGTGCGATCTTGGTTGGCTTCTTGACAATGCCGAACTCACCCGAGGCGGTGATTTTCCCATTTTTGGTAGGCGGAATTTCCGTAATCGGGGCAATCGCCGGGATCCTCTACGTGAATTTTCGAAAGACGAGTCCAGGCCGGGTGTTGGTGGAAGCGGTAGTCGCTAGTGCGCTGGTCTCTGCGGTTCTGTATTGGCCGGTGACAATGCTCTTATTTCCGCAAACGATTCAAATTGGCGATCAAACTCATTCGTCTCAGGAAATTTACCTGGCCGCGCTAATCGGGTTGTTAATGACCGGTATCATCGTGGTAATCACTAACTATTATACGTCGATGGGCTACAGTCCGGTTCGGAAGATCGCACGGGCCTCCGAAACAGGTCACGCGACTAACATCATTGCCGGGCTCGCGATCGGTCAACACGCCACCGCCTTGCCGGTGATCTTTATCGCATTGGCTATCTTGTCCAGCTACCACTTTGCCGGCTTGTATGGAATCGCGATCGCCGTCACCAGCATGCTATCGATGGCGGGGATCATCATCTCGCTCGACTCGTTCGGCCCAATTACCGACAATGCCGGCGGTATAGCCGTGATGAGTGAGTTATCGAAAGAGACGCGCATGGTAACTGACGGACTCGATGCAATCGGCAATACCATGAAAGCGGTGACCAAAGGTTATGCTATCGCGTCTGCCGGACTTGCTGCACTCGTTCTCTTTGGATCGTATGTCTCGGAGCTCCGTGCACATTTCGGCCAGGCCGATGGACACGATTTAGGGCCGTTCGAATTTTCGCTTGAGCGGCCGCAGATCATTATCGGCCTGTTTCTAGGCGGGTTACTTCCGTTCCTCTTTAGCGCGTTCGCGATGGAGGCAGTGGGCAAGACGGCCGGTGCCGTGGTCAAGGAAGTACGAAGGCAATTGGGAGCCAAACCGGGAATTCTCAAAGGCACGGATCTTCCGGAGTATGGGGCTTGCGTGGATATTGTCACCAAAGCTGCCTTGCGCGAAATGATCATTCCAGCGTTGCTGCCTGTACTCTTTGTCATTGTCGCTGCGATGTTTGGGTATGTGGTCCTTGGCGGACTTTTGGTCGGGACGATTGTGACCGGTCTGTTTGTCGCAATTTCAATGACATCAGGTGGAGCAGCCTGGGACAACGCCAAGAAATACATCGAAGCAGGGAATCTCGGAGGCAAAGGTTCTTTCGCCCATCAAGCGGCAGTGACTGGAGATACCGTGGGCGACCCATATAAAGATACGGCGGGACCGGCCATCAATCCGATGATTAAAGTGGCAAATATCGTCGCAATTTTAATCATTCCGATTGTGTTCCGATAGCGGGGACGGGAGCCGATGTTTTCGGTAGTGGCGACTGTTTCGTCTGTGATGCTTGGCGAGCACCGTGGAACAAAGTAGTCTGATCCTCCTGGCTCAGGAACCCCCGGTATCGTATCGATTAAGTCAGGGGATTTATCCTTTTTTCAGGAATTCAGAGCGCTGGACTCCTGAAGCTGGAGCATCAGGTTACTTTGCACCACTGAGCAATTAGCGATGGCTAAAATTGGCTATTTGCTATTTGCTGTTGGTCATCGCTGGTGATGAAAACCCTCCTCTTAACGAATGAGTATCCTCCTTCGACCTACGGAGGAGCTGGTGTGCATGTCGAGTACCTCAGCCGTGAACTGGCCAAGATCATGGACGTGGATGTCCGAGCGTTCGGCGATCAAAGACTGGATGCACCGCATCTTCAGGTCCGCGGGTTTGGACTGGACACGTCGACCTTCCACTGCCCAAAGAATCTCGTATCGATCTTCGGAGCAGTGAGGCGGTGCACCGATTTCAATTCGGCCGGGATTGATGCGGATATCGTCCATTGTCACACTTGGTACAGCCATTTTGGAGGTGTTTTGGCGAAGCTGAGTTACGCGATTCCGTTAGTCGTCACGATCCATTCTCTCGAACCGCTCCGCCCCTGGAAACGAGAGCAGCTCGGACACGGTTACGACTTCAGCACGTGGATCGAAAAGACCGCCATTGAGATGGCTGACGCCGTTATCGCGGTTTCAGAAGGTACTAAGGCCGATGTCTTGCGGCTTTTCGATGCAGACGAAAGACGGATCCGCATCATCTACAACGGAATTGACCCGGAGGAGTATCGGCCAATTGCAGAGAAGGATACTTTGGTTGAGTACGGAATTGATCCGAATAAGCCTTACGTTTTATTCGTGGGTCGGATCGCACGGCAGAAAGGGATTATACACCTGGTACGCGCAATCCGTTACTTCGCACCTGGCTTCCAAGTGGTGCTCTGCGCAGGCGCGCCGGATACTCCGGAGATCGCTGCCGAAATGAACCGAGCCGTGCAAGAGGCTCAGCGATCCAGGCCCGAGGTAATTTGGGTGGACAAAATGGCTCCGAAACGGGCGGTGCTTCAATTCTTTGCCCACGCCGCGGTCTTTTGCTGTCCCTCGATCTACGAACCGTTTGGAATTATCAATCTCGAGGCGATGGCTTGCGAAACGCCGGTCGTCGCCAGCGCAGTGGGAGGAATCAAGGAAGTAGTGGTGGACGGAGAGACCGGCTTCCTCGTGCCGCTACAGCAAATGACGGAAAGTCCTTTTGAGCCGATCGATCCGGATCGGTTCGCTCGTGATCTGGCCGATAAAATCAACGTCTTGATGGCCGACCCGCAGCTCCGGCAAAAGTTCGGAAAGGCTGGACGTCAACGAGCCATCGACAAGTTCAGCTGGCGTGCGATTGCCGCTCAGACGAAGAACCTATACCAAGAATTGGTTGGACTGTCGAAGCGATAAAGCAAGCCGAAGATCTTACACAAATGAATAGCCAATAGCCAATAACCGATAGCCAAGATTTGCTATTGGCTATCTGCTATTGGCCATCAATCGTGTTTGTTGACCAGATTAGAATCCAGGCCAAGGCCGGGAACGGAGGGGACGGCTGTGTGAGTTTTCGCCGAGAAAAGTTTGTTCCGAAAGGCGGTCCGGACGGCGGAGATGGCGGCAAAGGAGGAGATATCGTGCTCCGCACCGATATTCATAAAGACAATCTGGTCGACTTCTACTATCAACCCATTTTACGGGCCAAGCGGGGAGCACATGGACTCGGCAAAAACATGTACGGGAAGGCGGGCGCCGACTCCATATATAAGGTGCCGGTCGGGACGGTGGTTTATCGAATTCCTCCGCAGAAGCTCGAACCGATGCTTACAGAAGACGACCGCGGGCCCGCTCCGACCAAGGTGCGCATTGATCCCGCGGATTGCCAGCTGGTCGCGGATCTGACCGAAAAGGATCAAGACTTCATACTCTGTCGTGGGGGCGCCGGCGGGAAGGGTAACACGCACTTCAAGAGCTCCAGGAATCGTGTCCCGCGTCAATATACCGAAGGAGAGTCAGGTGAAGATGGATTTTTCTTATTGGAGCTGCGGACGATTGCCGATGCCGGACTGGTCGGCTATCCAAACGCCGGCAAGTCAACTCTTTTGAGCAAGATTTCCGCCGCTCATCCAAAGATTGCCCCTTATCCGTTCACTACCCTTAACCCGATGATTGGAGTGGTCGAGTTTCCCGGTTATGCGCGCGCTTCGGTTGCGGACATCCCGGGGTTGGTTGATGGAGCCCACCGCAATGTCGGACTTGGCCACGATTTTCTTCGGCACATCGTCCGCTGTAAGTTGTTGGTCTTTGTTCTCGACGCTGCCGGCAGTGAGGGTCGGGCTCCGTTGGCGGATCTAGGGTCCTTGCGACGCGAACTTGGTCTTTACGACCCGAAATTATCTGAAAGGCCGTGGATGATCGTCGCGAACAAAATGGATTTGCCTGGAGCGGAAGAAAACTTGCGGTTGCTCCAGAACCGGTTTGCGGACAAAGCGATCGTGCCGGTCGCAGCCGAGCGTGAAGATGGAATAGCGGAATTGAAGGACGTGCTCGGGCGATTGTTGATTGAGGAACTGCGTGAAGTGCCACCAAAGTGACCGTCGTCGTTAGGGACGCAATGGACGTAGCCCCAGCACTTCCTAGTGGGCTGCTTTCATTCAGTCCCGGGGCCGGCCCTCGCTATGTGTGCTCCTAGTCCTTATGATTGCGAGCATTCGCCAACGCGGTCCGCATGGTCGCGGAGCGACATGCTCTAACCGCGAAGGGTCACGGAATTCGTCGTTCCTTCAGCAGGTTCTGCAGCGCCCCCTCCAAATAGGGGAAACGAAAACGAAAACCGGTCTCCAATGCCCGCTTGGGCAGCGCTCGCTCACTGTCAAGCAACAGCGATGCCTGGTCTTGTAATACCGCTTTTAAGATGAAGCTTGGCATCACAAGAAATGTGGGCCGCCCAAGAGTGCTGCCAAGGATGCGAGTAAAATCCCGGTTTCGAACCGGGAATGGCGAAAGCCCATTGAGCGGGCCGGCGAGTGATTCTTCTCGTGCCGCATGCAGAAACAGGTTTGCCACGTCCTCGACGTGGATCCAGGGCATCCATTGATTCCCCGATCCAAGCCGGCCTCCTAATCCCAACCAGAAAGCCGGCAACATGAGTGCAAGCGCGCCCTTTCGGCCAAGCACCATCGCAATTCGGATGGTCACGACACGAACGCCAAAACGTGCCGCGTGCATTGCCTCCTCTTCCCAGGCAACTGCGACGCTACAGAGAAAACCAGCACTCCCGACAGATGACTCTTCGATCAGTTCCTCTTCACCTCGATCGCCATAGATGTTCACTCCTGAAGCACAGATCAGCGTGCGTGGCGGATTCGGGGCATTCTGCAACGCTTCCACAACCCACCGTGTCCCCTGAATTCGACTCTGCAGAATCCGGTCTCGCCGAGCCTTGGTCCAACGACCCAAAATTGATTCTCCCGCCAAATGCAGAATCGCGTCCAGATTGCTAACTGCCATTCCAGGGCCAAACGCCTCCGTACGAATGGCTCCGGATACCGGTTGGTCTGGAGTTCGAGAATAAGCAACAACCTGGTCTCCCTGCGACACGGCCCGGCGAATGATTTCTTGGCCAAGAAGACCGGAGGCTCCTGTAAGTCCGATTACAATGGTTTGATTGGGAACCACGAATGGATCCTCTTTCGTTCCGCCTTCGCTTCGATATGGCGCGACCAAAAGGACTGCGGACGCTCCATAGCTCGAAGAGCAAAGGCGGTCTGCGAGCTGCGGCGGACAGACTGTGGATAGATCCGAATGAGCGAGCCTAATTCGCGTCCATTAGTGTCTGTTCGCTGTTCATCTCAGACGCTGCTATTGCTCGTTATATTCAAAGAGCAAGTACTCCTGCAATGAGGCTGGCCGTTTAGGGAAGCGCTCGGCGGCGAGAATTGTTTCGATCGCAGCGGTATTCGTCGGTTTCTCAGTTCGGAAAAGTGCGATGGAGCCAACTCAGGGGGAAGCGGTTGCCGGGACAATCAGTCGGTCTCGGGTTTATTTCCTTGTGGCCCAGAACGATGGAATAGCGTTCATCCACTTTTCCGACTCTTTGTCGGAGGTAACGGGTGAGTTCATCGAGCGCTTCAAGTTGAGCGTGGGTTGGAAGGTCGCGATTGAAATCGCCGACCAGGCAAATGCCAAGCCCGATATAGTTAAGGTAATCACTGTGGACGTGTCCGCCTGCCATTTGCTTAACCCATCGGTTGCCAATTTCGATCTGGCCATTGCCGGTCGACGTGCCGTTGCCGATGACAAAATGGTAGGCCAGTCCATTTGGCATTTTCCGCACGTGGCGATGATAATAGTCAAAGATCCGAGCGTTACCTTGTCGGGTTCCGCTATTGTGGACAACAATATATTTCCACCGGTTCCGGGCCACGCGTGCGTCGTCGATTGCCTTGCGGACGGAAGGAGTCAGGTAGTGCCACCGGCCGCGGTACTCACCGACCGGCGCCATATCGGTCTCGTCACCGGATTTTTGAACCACGATTTCGTCGTCGTCCCGCTTGCCGAAGAAAAACCAGCCACGCCGTTTCTTTGGCTTTGGTGCGGGAGCCGAGGCTATGATTGGAGTCTCTTGGTCGGCTGGTGGCTTCGTCACATCCGGCTCGGGAGTTGAGGTAGGACTCGGTGTGGCCGCACTGGGCGTTTCTGCAATCTCGGCCGAAGGGGTTGGGCGTGGCCGTGGAATGTGGGACGGGGTGGGGGGAGCTTTCGAGTGCTCTTCCGGCTCTGCCGGGCGAAACCGTTTATGGGGAGGGGTGGCTGGCACCGGCGTCTCTTTGGGCGTTGGCGTTGGGCTCGGAACAATTTCCATTTGCTGGCGACTCTTCAGAAAGAGTTCTCGTAGCCGTTTCTCCTGCTCCGGGTCTTCGGCCGGAGCAAATGAAGTAGCGAGGACATAAAGGAGCAGTAGCGGTACCCACCGGCCCGAGTAATGGGATTGGACCTTCCGCAAATTTGGACAATACAAACCTAGCTCCTCTTAACGTACAAATCTTTTGGCATTTCGCGTCGATCAGGTCTGCTTTAAAATCGCTGGAAGGAAAGCATTCATTCCGCTAACCTCACCCGCTCATTGGCCTATGTAAGCAAATTCCGTCCGCGAAGTACAAACGGCTTAACAACTTTTTTGGTTTTTGATGAAAAAAATTTTGATCTTCACCGCGGGATTTGGGGAAGGACATAATACCGCGGCCCGCAACATCCGAGATGCTTTAGAGCTGGTGGCCCCCGACGAGGTGAGTGTTCAAGTTGTGGATTTGTTTGATCGTTGTTACGGCAAACTCAACGAATTCCTTCGCAAAGCGTATATCGCCGCGATCAACCGTACGCCGAGGGTCTGGGGCAAAATCTACAGCGTTATTGACGGCACCCAGTTCGTAGAATCAAACATGGTGATGCTGGCCAAGATGAAGCGTTCGATGACCGATCTGCTGAGCCAGATAGAGCCCGACGCGATCGTATCGACCTACCCGCTTTACAATTACGTGATTGATGAGGTTTATCCGGAAGGAGAGCCCCGTCCGTTTTCGCAGATCACGGTGGTGACTGATTCAATCACCGTGAATTCGGTCTGGTATCGGTCGGCGAGTGATTACTTCATTGTGGCCAATGAAGACACCGCTGCCGTGCTGCGTGCCGGCGGTGTAACCGATGACCGGATCCGAATTTTTGGTTTTCCCGTCACGCATCGGTTTGCCGAAATGACAGATCACCGATATGACAGCAGTGATACCGGACCTCGCCGAGTTTTATACATGATCAATTCCGGGAAAAAAGAGGCTCCGGCGCTGGTTCGCCGGCTTTCCCGTCGTTCGGACGTTCGACTCACGGTCACCGTTGGCCGAGACGTCAGCCTCCGTCGAGAGATTGAAGCGGAGGCGAAATCGCCGGCCCACCCTGTGGACATCCTTGGCTGGACTACCAAGATGCCGGAGCTCCTGACCAGTCACCATGTCATTATCACCAAGGCGGGCGGCGCTACTGTTCAGGAAGCAATCGCCGCTCGAACTCCGGTAATTATTAGCCAGGTTGTTCCCGGGCAGGAGGAAGGAAATGCCCGGCTAATAGTTGAGAATGATTGCGGGCGCCTGGCACCGGATCCTGATTCGATTGTCGAAGCTCTGGACGATGCGTTTGCCAATGGCGACGCCGAGCTGAATCGATGGGTCGACAACATCTCTCGAATAAGCAAGCCGGACGCTTCATTGCAGATAGCTCGATTCATTCTCGACCTGGCCGTATCGGAAGTGGTTCCGCCGCGCCGGTCGATCGTTCCAAAGGAACCCGTCCCGGTCAATCTGGCGGTGAAATCGCCGTCCATTCTTCTCTGCGACTTCCATTCCCATTCCGTTTTCTCGGATGGAAAACTGACGATTCCAGAGCTGGTGGACTTTTATGGGCAACGCGGATTCGATGTCCTTTGCATCACGGATCACATTTGCGATCAGAGCAAGGTGATCGGCAGAATGACAAATCTCACTGGGCTGGTACTGACGTTGGATCAGGTCGAGGACTATTTTGAGGCGATCGAAAAGGAGAAGAAACGAGCCTTAGAAAAGTATCGATTGATTCTTTTGGCGGGCCTGGAATTCAACAAGGATGGTCTCACCAGAAGAAGCTCAGCGCATCTGTTGGCGGTCGATCTCAAAAAACCAATAAGTCCAAGCCTTCCGATCACCCAGACGATTGCGGAAATTCATGCCCAAGGTGCACTGGCGATCGCGTCGCATCCGCATGAGTTTAAGACCCATTGGGGCAAGAACACGCTCTATTTTTGGGAACATATCGACCAATATGCGCCATTGCTGGATGCTTGGGAGGTGGCCAACCGAGATGATATCTTCAATCCAATCGGTTTGAAGCGGTTGCCGTTCCTGGCCAGCAGCGATTTCCACAAGCCAAAACATATCTTTTCCTGGAAGACGGTGCTTTTCTGCGAGAAAGAGCCCGAAGCTATCAAGCAGTGTATCCGGGTAAACCGGAATGTGGCGATCACATTGTATCGGGATCATCGCTTAGGAATCGGGTTTACCGACCTCGAGCCGGACAGCGAATCGAGCAAAGAAAATCAGATCGTTCAGTTCCCTTACTATCGTCACTCGGCCTAGGCACGACCCAGCGGTCGCTTGACATGCATGGCAGATGGCAAATAGCGATCATTTTCGGTAGCGGCCACTGTCCGGAAAAATAATTACCGGGAAAGATCGGTTTGGTTCAAAATAGTGAATCCTTCCCCCGCCAGGACCGACCAACCACAGTCTGAATCGTCCAGGTGTAAGGCGAGCGCAGATCGGCCGTGCGGCCGGAGTAGAAGCGGGTAACAAACCTGAATATTGACCTCCGCCATGAGGAGGCACTGCAGCATTTTTCGGAGATCCACTGCCACCTCCCGCATCTCAACGACCAAAATATCGGAAATGCTGTAAGCGATTTCGTTGAGATCAAAAATATTTTCCACCGCGTCCGGATCGCTGACGACGAGTCGGACCAGTGCGGAATCAGTTGAGTCCTGAGAATTCAACGCCAAGACATGTACATCGCTCTCATTGAGCATTCGAACGATCTCAAGCAGGGCTCCAACTCTATTGAGGAGAAAGACCGAAAACTGCTTTACACAAGGTCCGGACGTCTTTTCTCTGATCTGAGGTTCTTCCGTGGTGGCCATTCAATACGCCAAGATTCTATTTGTAAGAGTAGATCAAGCAAAAGCTTGTTGGTTGCGAATCAGCGGACGAGACTCTCACGTAATACAGTCCACTCGCGTCCGGGCTAAATCCCGAAGCGGCCTTGTTTTCCGAGCCATATGGCTCGGAGGAGACGGGGTGGCCCGCATTGTCGTAGATCGTGATTTTGAGACCGGTAGCCGATTTCGAACCGGCAGCGGAAAACCAGTAGGCGTTACCGCTGTAAAGGTTCACCTCGACGGTCGCCGGATGGTCCTTCGAAGTCTTAGCATACCAGACGCCGTCTCGAATCTTGAATCCGTCATTCTGAAAGGCGCCTGCGAGACCCAAAACATCGCTTCGCATTGCTACTTCATCGTCCGCGCTCTCCGCCGCAACCAACGGGGCAGAAGCCAGCCATAACCACCCCAGAGAAGAAAGCAAATATTTCATTTTCCGATCGATATTTCTTTTGTGAGAGTAGCGGCCGTTTGGTTGAGCGTCTTTACCTCTTCCGCCGTTGGTACGTGGTCGGGTGAAAAAGAGACCAGTTTCGCCATTGTCTGTAGTTCACCGTTCACTCGCACTACTAATTTGTCTTGGCGGATTCGCTGCGGCAGTTGATCGAGCTTGGCGCGCAAGTAACCGACCAGATCGGGTTGCCGCAACAACTTGGCCACTTCCGGGCTATACGTTTGTACCAGTAAGCCAGTAACAACCTGGGTGCCGCGGATCCAACCGCCAATGCTGACCAACGTGATTAAATCGGTATCCCGATTTTCCTCGAGTGCCTTTTTCACTTCGTTTTGAGTAGCCTCTAGCTCTTCATTCAGTTGATCCCAAGCTCCGCTCTCCGCGAATTGGCTGATGCTTTTACCGCGCGCGATTACACTGTCCGACACGCTTAGCTTTTTCGCTAGCGTCAACACATCCCGTCCAATGTTCTTAACCTGTTGACCGTCCTGGGCCTCAACCGCAATGTAGCCGTCGGCGATAAGAGTGCCTAAATTCAGTGCCATCTGTGCTCGGCTGGTGCCGTCAATTTGGGTAGGGGGCCGAAATTGCGAAGCCCAGTTGGGCTTGCCCCCCTTGTCGATCGCCTTAAAAAATTCTCCCGGCGTCGGCACCGTGATAGCGTCGATCGTTACCGCCTGTTTCATCTCTTCGGAACTAAGCGGCTGAACCGTGGGAGGGTTCTTTCCGGTATCTTGTTCGGCCCAGCCGGAGGCGATGGGGAACAGTGCGATTGCGCTCAACGTGAGCCATTTCCGCAGATTGCGCATATTCGATGAACTTTATCAACTGAGGTCCGGCTGTCCAGCATTGGATGAGCTGTACGCCGTGACGCGGTCGTTTAAAGAGTGATTCTGCACGCGATTATTTCTTGTGTTGGGGCCGGATAAGCCCCTGTAAATTTTGCTTTACGCGAACTCTTCCTCCCCCGATTGTGCCCCTCTCCTCATGAAGCTGCAGGTGATTGTGATGCCTAAGAAAACAGTGCTTGATCCGCAAGGCGTTGCGGTTCGAAACGCGATTCGGGAGCTTGGATTGGATGGGATTGGTTCGGTGCGTGTCGGCAAGATGGTGGAAATCGAAACAGACTCTTTGCCCGATCGCAGCCAACTCGAGCAAATTTGCCAGGATTTACTTTCTAATCCCGTGGTAGAGGATTATGAGATCTGCTTACCTGGTTCGGGTGAAATGACGCACACATGAAGATCGGCGTGGTCCAATTTCCGGGATCTAATTGCGACCAGGATTGTCTTCGAGCGTTAACCGACGGACTGGAGTTCGAAGCAGATTACCTCTGGCACAAAGAAACCTCGGTAGTCGCTTACGACGGAATCATTTTGCCAGGAGGATTTTCCTATGGCGATTATCTGCGCTGCGGTGCCATCGCTCGCTTTTCGCCTATCATGCGGGCGGTGGTGGCGGCCGCTCGAGACGGTATGCCAATACTTGGCATCTGTAATGGATTCCAGATTCTATGCGAGGTTGGTCTATTGCCCGGCGCCCTGATTCGGAATCAATCTTTGCTCTTTGTCTGCCAGCCCGTTTGGATACGAGTGGAAACGAGCGAAGCGCCATGTACGCGGATGCTGAAGCGGGGGCACAAATTGCGCTTGCCGGTTGCCCATGGCGAAGGGGCATATATTGCCGACGAAAAGACGCTTAGCGGTCTCGAGACTAACGACCAAGTTGTATTTCGCTACGTCGATTCCAACGGCGATCCGACGCCTGCCGGAAATCCAAACGGCAGTCTCTGCAACATTGCAGGAATTTGTAATCGGCAGCGCAACGTCGTCGGAATGATGCCGCACCCTGATCGTGCTTGGGAAGCCCGCCTGGGCAGCGAAGATGGTTTGCTTCTGCTTCGGTCGATGTTCAGATCCGCTTTGGTTGCTACCGCATGACTGGTGCGATTTCACCCGATTTAATTCATTCTCACGGTCTCACCGACGAGGAGTATTTGCGGATCAAGTCCATCTTAGGGCGGGACCCGAACATTACCGAGCTAGGCGTCTTTTCGGTCATGTGGAGTGAGCACTGTTCGTACAAAAACACGAAGATCGAGCTCAGGAAGTTTCCGACCACCGGACCCAGTATTCTGGTCAGGGCAGGCGAAGAGAATGCCGGCGTCATTGATATCGGCGACGGCTGGGCGATTGCGTTTAAAATGGAGAGTCACAACCATCCGAGCGCGGTCGAGCCATTTCAGGGAGCCGCGACTGGGGTGGGTGGAATTATCCGCGACATTTTTACGATGGGCGCACGTCCAGTTTTTCTTCTCAACTCCCTTCGTTTTGGACCAATCAAGGGGAACTCTGCTGTTGCTCGCCAGAACCGGCGTTTGTTTCGGGGGGTGGTAGCTGGTATCGCTCATTACGGCAATTGTATTGGCGTACCAACCATTGGCGGCGAAGTGGCGTTCGACGAATCGTACAATGGGAACCCGCTGGTCAATGTATTTTGCTTAGGAGTTCTAAGGCATGATCAGATCGCTCGCGGGGCGGCCGCGGGAGTGGGTAATCCTGTTTTCTATGTTGGATCCGAAACCGGCCGGGATGGTTTGGCCGGTGCTTCGTTCGCCTCGCGTGATCTTAGCGACGAGTCGAAGAAGGATCGGCCCGCTGTGCAGGTAGGGGACCCGTTCAAAGGTAAGTTGCTGCTCGAGGCATGCCTGGAGTTACTGGCCAGCGGTGCGGTCGCCGGCATCCAGGATATGGGGGCAGCCGGTTTGACCTGTTCAACTTGTGAGACGGCCAGCCGCGGTGGCACGGGAGTCGAAATCGATCTGGCTCACATTCCGAAACGCGAACCTGGCATGACTCCGTACGAGGTCCTTCTAAGCGAATCGCAAGAACGCATGTTAATCATCGTGCGGCGCGGTGAAGAAAATAGGGTAAAAGAGATCTTTGAGAAGTGGGATCTGCCCTATGCCGAGGCCGGGAGAGTGACGGCTGACGGCATGATGAGGGTATTGGATCACGGGAAAATCGAAGTTGAGATTCCGGCCAAGGAATTGGCTGAAGAAGCACCCATTTATCAACGTGAGGCAGTTACGCCTCCTCCGGCGGATTGGTTGCGCTTTGACCAGATTGCCGAGGCTGGCGCCCGCGAGAGTTTACTCCGCCTGTTAAGTGATCCAACCGTTGCGTCCAAGAACTGGATATACCGTCAGTACGATCACACCGTCAGAGCCGGTACGGTCGTACCGCCCGGATCTGATGCCGCCGTTTTCTTTGTCCGAGAGGCAGGCAAATTCCTTGCTGCAACCTGCGATTGTAATAGCGCCTATTGCAAACTGGACCCGCGTGAAGGGGCCAAGATCGCCGTCGCCGAAGCCGCTCGCAATTTGATTTGTTCCGGAGCAATCCCCCTAGCGGTCACCGACAACTTGAACTTCGGAAATCCCTATCGACCGGAAAACTTTTGGCAACTGCGGGAATCGGTGGAGGGATTGGCGGAGGCGTGCCGCCGTTTCAACACGCCGGTCGTGGGCGGGAATGTGAGTCTTTACAATGAAAGTCCGACTGGGAGCGTCGATCCTACACCAACGGTTGGCATGGTTGGCTTGATCGAGAAAGAGCGATGGATTACCCGGCAAGGATTTCAACAGGAGGATGACCTGATCTGGTTGGTAGGCGGGCTCGGAGACGAAATGGGAGGATCGCTCTATTTGAGATCAATCCACGGCTTGAAGATCGGGATTCCACCTCGTTTGCACTATGACAAGGCATTGGCAGTGCATCAGTTTTTGATTGAGGCTATTCGATCCGGTTGGGTCCAAAGTGCGCATGACTGCTCCGACGGCGGTTTGGCGGTCGCGCTAGCCGAGTCATGCATCTCCGGGGAGGTGAAAATAGGTGCCAGGATCTCTATCGGCGCTCACGGCGGGCGAACCGATGAACTGCTTTTCAACGAGTCACAATCGCGTATTCTATTTTCGAGCAGGCCAGACTCAAAGGCTGAGTTGCGGCTCTTGGCGGACCGGCACAAAATCGATCTGATTGAGCTTGGGCAAGTAGGCGGTCACAAACTGGAAGTCACAGTTGGGGAGCGAGTTATCGGGTGGGACGTGGATCAGCTGTTCGATTCGTGGTACTTTTCAATTGAGCGTTCCATCGCTTGATCCAATTTTGTGAAGATTTCTCATAAACCTACGCACGAATGTGGCGTCTTCGCCGTGTACGGGCATCCGGACGCGCCGCTTCTCACCTACTACGGCTTGTTCGCTCTTCAACATCGCGGGCAAGAGAGCGCGGGGATTGTTGCGGCTACCGGTTCAAATCGGCCTTTTCTGATCCATCGAGGCATGGGGCTGGTGTCCCAGGTTTTTGGAGAAAAGGAACTGGAAGGACTGAAAGGAAACCGCGCGATCGGCCACGTTCGATATTCCACGACTGGATCCAGCAATCTGAAAAACGCGCAACCGTTCGTGGTCGACTGCGCCCGAGGGCAATTGGCGATCGCTCACAACGGTAATCTGGTAAACGCTGCGATCCTCCGAGAAGAGCTGGAATCTCGGGGATCGATTTTCCAGACTACTGTCGATAGCGAAATCATTTTGCACTTGCTAGCCAGCCCGACTGACCAAAAAAATGTCCTCACAGCATTGCGTCAGATTCACGGCGCTTTCTCATTTGTGCTCCTTGGTGAAGAGGAGATCATCGGCGTTCGGGACCCGTTCGGCTTTCGACCTCTGGTTCTTGGGAAGTTGGAAGACGCATTTGTGCTGGCTTCGGAGACTTGCGCTTTCGACTTGATTCATGCGGAGTTTATTCGCGAAATCGAACCCGGTGAAGTGATCATCATTAATGATGATGGCATCCACTCAGAGTGGCCGTTCAAGGAGGAGCGGAAAGCATTTTGCATGTTCGAGTTTGTCTACTTTGCTCGGCCTGACAGCCTGATTAGTGACCGCAACGTCAGCAAAGTGCGAGTAGCGATGGGTCGCGAGCTAGCCCGACTTCATCCGGTTGAAGCGGATATAGTTGTTCCGGTCCCGGATTCCGGCAACTACGCGGCTCTCGGGTTTAGTCACGAGCTGGGAATCCCTTACGAGCACGCCTTCGTTCGAAATCACTATATCGGACGCACTTTTCTTCAGCCAACGCAGCTGATTCGCGATTTTAATGTCCGGGTAAAGCTCAATTTGATCAAAGAATTGGTGCAGGGAAAGCGGGTAGTCGTGGTGGACGACTCAGTGGTCCGAGGGACAACGGCTCGCGCTCGGGTGGTGAATCTCCGAGAAGCGGGAGCCAAAGAAGTCCATCTTCGTATCAGCTGTCCTCCGCATAAATTTGCCTGTTACTACGGGATCGATTTCCCCGATCCGAAGAACCTTCTGGCAAACCAGTTAACGTTGTCCGAGATCCGAGACTATCTAGAGGTCGATTCGATTGGATATCTCGATGTCGATGGAATGGTCCGGGCGACCGGATTGCCGGCGAATCAGTTTTGTCTGGCTTGTTTCAATAGCGATTACCCGGTGCCATTCGATCCCAATCTTGATAAGTTTATCATGGAACGCCGCCAAAATCGGTCCCGGCTCTTTGCGGAATCTGCCAGTCAACCGCAGCTCTTTGCGCGTCTGAAATGACCCGCCCGAAAAAGAAGGCGTATGCGGTGGCCGGGGTAGACATCGCACTGGGAAATCTGGTTAAGCGAGGTCTGCAGGAGAAGGTCAAAACGACGTTCGGACCTGAAGTCCTGGGGCGGATCGGTGCATTCGGCGGGTTCTTTCGCCTGGATTTGCAAGGGATAAAGGATCCTGTTCTGGTGTCGAGTATTGATGGGGTTGGCACCAAACTGAAGATCGCGATTTCGCTCGGAAAGCACGACTCCATTGCCCAGGACCTAGTTAATCATTGCATTAACGATATTGCTGTGACCGGTGCGAAACCACTGTTCTTTTTGGATTACATTGGTGCTGAGCGGCTCGAGCCGCCGGTGTTTAATCAGTTGATCTCGGGTTTCACTAAGGCGTGCCAAGCTGGCCGATGTGCGCTCATCGGAGGCGAAACCGCGCAAATGCCCGATATGTATCATCGGGGTGAGTATGATTTGGCTGGCTGCATCGTTGGCATCGTTGATCGCGAGAAGATCATCGATGGCAGTCGTATTGTTCCGTCCGACGTTTTGATCGGTCTGCCGTCAAATGGGTTGCACACCAATGGCTACTCCTTGGCTCGTAAGGTTTTGTTATCAAAGATGCGATTGGATCTGGGACAAAAAGTCGAGGGCTTGCCGAAAACTTTGGGTGAGGAATTGCTTCGGATTCACCGAAACTATCAACCATTCCTGGCCGAGATTCCTCCCGGGCGAATAAAGGGAGCTGCGCACATTACCGGAGGGGGGTTAATTGATAACCTCCCGCGCATCCTGCCTGCCACTTGCGACGCATTAATTGATACTTCGAGCTGGAAAGTTCCCGCAATTTTTCGCCTTATTCAGCGGGGCGGAGGAATTGCTTTCCAGGAAATGCTGGAGGTCTTCAATATGGGTATTGGTTTAGTGCTGGTTGTTGCAAAGCGTCACACGGCGGAGGTGATCGAACTGACTGCTGGGAAGATCATCGGCCAGGTCACGCCTGGTTCGAGGAAGGTGCTGGTTACCTGATAATTAATTGAGCCATGGCCGCGCAATCCTTCTTCCGGCGTCGATTTTGGGGCTTCGGTATCGGTGCCGGTCTCCTTGGCCTGCTCATTCTTACTATCCGCTACGCCTTCCGGCCACCCCGCAAGAGCCCGTTGCCGGACAATATTTTTCCCGCGATTTTCGCGACCCGAATCCTCTATACGGCCAAAGGGGAACTCGTTTACCATGAATCGGGTCAGGGGAATCCTCTCATTTTTTTGCATGGCGTCTATCCGGGAGCTTCTTCCTATGAGTGGTCGCGCATCTATCCCCACTTCGCGGACCGTTTCCAAGTCCTGGCCCCGGATCTGATCGGTTTCGGTGAATCAACTCGCCCGAACCGCCCGCTGTCTGCCGCCGATCATACGGCTGTATTAGCAGAATTCTTGAGAGCAAAAACCGGTGAGGAGCGAGCTACGATTGTTGCCAGCGGGCTGGGCGCTGCCTTTGCGGTCCTATTGGCGGTCCAACACCCAGAACTGGTGCAACGTCTCGTTCTGCTAATGCCGGTTGGATTGACCGAGCGCGGCGCCAAGAGATATCTCGGCAGAGGAACGTGGATCTGCGCTGTTCCGTTCCTCAACCAAATTTATTATCGAAGATTCCTGGCGACGCGCGCGCAAATTCGCGCCTGGCTGGCCACGTTTGCTTTTTTCGATGCCGACCGGATCGATGACGAAATCGTGGATGTGCTCCATAGCTTTGCCCACCGGTTCGATGCGGAAAGGGCGATTTTCTGGTCGGCGAGTAGCAAACTGCAGGTCGATCTCTCGAAGCGGCTAACCGAACTAATCCAACCGGTTACGCTCATTTGGGGACAGAACGCCGTTTTCCCTCCGATTCGGTCGGCCTACGAGTTACAGCGGCTTCCGCTTCAGTCCAGTTTGGTTTTGCTCGAAGAATGCGGAATCTTGGCTGCTCTTGAGGTACCCCAGGAATTGAAACGGATCTTGGATCGCGAATTAGAATATCGAATTCGGCTCCATGATGTGAGGTAGGCAAATGACCAATAGCCGATACCCGATTAGTCAGGCGGCTTACGCCCGGCTCGCAGTCTACTAGCCGCGTCCCGATTTTCCAGGTATCCTCTGCCTGGGATGCCGGAGAGTTTTCTTATCGTAGACGGGCACAGTATCATCTTTGCCTGGCCCGAACTGCTGGCCTTACAGCGGCGCAATGGAACCGCAGCCCGTGAAGACCTCATCAAAACGCTTACCGAGTATCAGGATGTTAGCGGCGTAAATGTGGTCCTCGTTTTCGATGGCAAAGGCGAGCAAGTTAACGAGGTGACTGAGCCGGGTGGTATCCAGATCTTTTATTCGAATGCCGGACGAACGGCAGACGAAATTGTGGAGCGTCTAGTGGCAAAATATGGACATAAATACGCAATCACCGTTGCCACTGCTGACCTCCTTGAGCAGCAGACAGTGATTTCATTTGGAGCTCAATGCGTCGGGTCCGAAGGCCTCCGACGCCGCATTGAAGATGCCAAGACGGAGTTTGCCACCGAACTGAAACGGCGGCGCAAAGCAGCGAAGTGATAGCTAATCACCAATGACATGCTTTTACGATCACCGGTCGTTCGCTAGCTGAGCGCTGACCTCCAGTATCTCCGCGGGCGGAACTCCGCGGAGTTCGTACACGCGCAAGATGGTTTCCTCGATCAAGTTGTTTGGGCACGAAGCACCGGCCGTAATGCCGATCACCAGCGGGCCGCTCGGCAGCCAATTCTCGGTCATAATTTCCGCCTTCTTATGCAAATTGAAGTGGGTGATCTTGGTGGTGCTTTCGAGCTTGTCGGCTCCCCGAATGAAGTAGGTAGGCAATTGCGCCTCTCCCATCTCGGCCAGATGAGATGTGTTCGAGCTGTTGTATCCTCCCACCACCAGAAGCAAATCCATCCTTACATTGAGCAGCTCCCGGAGCGCTTCCTGCCGCTCTTGGGTGGCGCCGCAAATTGTATCAAAAAATCGGAAATTTTTCAGACCTTCGATTGGGCCGTCGCGATCCATGATTGCCGCTCGAATTCGACGCTGAACCTCTTCGGTTTCGCCGCGCAGCATCGTCGTTTGATTAGCCACGCCGACGGCCTTAAGATGCAATTCCGGATCAAATCCCGGCGAGTGTGCATCTTTGAAGCGCTCCAATAATTCCTCTTTGTTTCCGCCATGCCGAATGTAGTTACAAACGTAATCGGTATCGGCGAGGGTTAATACGACAAGATAGTGGCCGTAGCCTGAGCCGAGTGCCCGCGATGCGGTCGCCTTGGTCTCTTCGTGTTCGGCCTTGCCATGGATAATCGAGGTCACACTCTCCATTGCATTCTGGCGGACTCGTTTCCACACGCTCATCACGTCGCCGCAGGTAGTATCAACAATTTGACAGCCGCGTTCGTTAATCTTCGCGAGCGTTTCCAAATCGGTGCCAAACGCCGGAACAATGACGACGTCTTCCGAAGTAAGATCCTCAATATTTGCCTCCCGATTTTTGCCGATGAGGTTTTTAATTCCCATGGTGGCGATCTGCTCGTTGACGAGCGGGTTATGAATGATCTCGCCCAGAATAAACAACCGGCGATCGGAGAACACCTTCCGCGCCGCATAGGCCAGATCGATTGCCCGCTCGACTCCATAGCAAAAGCCAAATTGTTTGGCCAAAAGTACGGTCGTATCACGCGCCTGGAGCGTGCCACCGCCGGCCCGAATTCGCTCAGTGATGGTACTGCGGTAATGAGACTCCACCTGTTCCTGCACCTTCGCCATCACGTCAGGCGTGCGCAGGTTGATCTTCCTGGGTTTGGCTGGAGCCGCGCTCTGGGGTCCGGACATAAATTACCCTAAACGACTTGTCGGAGCACTGCAGCCGATAAATAGACCTGCATTATTGGGTGACGAGAAGCGGCTCTTTCGGAGGCGGAAAAGACCCACTGGAAGAGCCAGAGATGAGTGTGGCTCCGGCGGGATCTTTCCAGGCGTAATCGTTCGGCCGGTCTACTTTCGCTCCGATCGTCTGATCTTCAGGTAATGAACTCGCAATCGTGATTGGGGTGCCGTCATGCACTAACGCGAAGAATTTTGGAGCAACATTCGGATGGATCCGCACGCAGCCATGACTGTGTGCGACCGGCCAAACTGCGCCGGCATGAAAACCGTACTCGGGCTTGAATTCGACCCAATAAGGCATTGGGTAACCGACATAGTGAAAACCCGATCCCGGTGCTCTTCCCGCCTCACCGGCAATGACTTCATTGCCCTTCACCCAGAAACCGTATGAGGCGGACCGCTTGTCTTTGATCTTTTGTGTCACCCGGTAGCCGCCGGTTGGGGTGCCCTTTCCGGGCACGCCGATCGTGCAGGGGGTGATCAACAGGGGGTGGTCTCCTTCCATCACGTAAATCATCCGATTTTGGAGCGATACTTTCACCTTAACCTCACCTGGATTCCTTGGTTTGTAGGCCACGGCATTATAATTCCCGGGGAAAGTACCAGTAATCGGGTTCGTTACAGTCGTACAACCGGTTAAAAGGGCGAAGCCGGCTGCAATTGCGACGAGGAGAGTCAGGAGGCGGGATCTTGTCATACAAACTAAAAATTTGGACCTGTATTGTACTCGAATGGCATTTTTTGCAAGCGGGAACGGAGAAGTGAGAGCGACGCGATTTCGCTCGCGTGCTGAGCGGTGCTCGAGTACCGAGCGTCGCACCAAACCTCCAAGGTTCGCCCATCATTTTCTTTATTGTGGGTTTCATTCTTACATAAACTCCTTACGCTTAAGTGGATCTGGTATCGCTCCTGTGATTGCCGAAGCATGAAAACGCCCTCATCAACGGCCATTCCGGATGGTCTATCCGGATTGGTCGAACGCGTCACTTTTCACAATCCTGAGACAGGATTTGCCGTGCTGCGCGTCGCGGTAAAGGGGCGGAGGGAGCCGCTGACAGTGGTCGGAGTAGTGGCAAGCGTTAACACCGGTGAGTGGATTACCGCTCAGGGCACTTGGATGCGGGACAGAGAACACGGGCTACAACTCAAGGCCGATTCTATTGCCTGCAGCGCTCCCAATTCCCGCGAGGGCATTGAAAAGTATCTTGGCAGTGGTTTGATCAAAGGTATTGGTCCGGTCTACGCCAAGAAGCTGGTGGACAAATTTGGGGAAGAAATCTTTGCAATCATTGATCAGTGCTCGGTGCGGCTTGAGGAGATCGATGGGATTGGTCCAACCCGCCGGCGAAAGATCAAGGCGGCATGGGCGGAGCAAAAAGTGGTACGTGAAATCATGGTTTTTCTTCATTCCCACGGAGTGAGCACAAGCCGGGCGTTACGTATCTACAAGACCTACGGCGAGAATGCCATTGCGACGGTTCGGGCTGATCCGTATACGCTGGCTAAGGACATTCATGGCATCGGGTTCAAATCGGCAGATTTGATCGCACAAAAGCTCGGCCTGCCGCGGGATTCGATCATTCGAGCGCAGGCTGGCATTAAGCACGCTCTATTGGACGCCACAAACCAGGGACACTGCGCATTGCCGCGAGGCGCACTGATTGAGGAGGCGGCGCAGTTGCTGGGCGTCGATATCGCCATCGTCGGACAGGCATTGGAGCGCTTAATCTTGAATGCTGAAGTCACGCCTGAGCAAATCGGTGAACAGCATTTCCTCTACCTGCCTTATCTCAGACGCGCCGAACAGGGCATTGCCCAGCTCTTGAAGAAACTTGGCTCAGCACCATCGCAGTTGCCGCCGATCAACATTGAGAAGGCGGTGGCCTGGTGCGAACAGCAGACGGGCAAGGAACTTGCGCCAACTCAGCGAGAAGCCATCAGAAAAGCGCTCGAAAATCGCGTACTTGTGATTACCGGCGGACCGGGAGTTGGAAAAACAACCTTGTTACAATCGATCCTGTTAATTCTCCGAGCCAAGAAGCTTAATTGCCTGCTGTGCGCACCAACCGGACGGGCGGCAAAACGGCTGAGCGAGGTAACTGGTCTGGAGGCAAAGACGATTCACCGATTGCTGGAGTTCCAACCTGCCTCAGGCGGCTTTACGCGCAACGCGGACAATCCCTTAGAGTGCGATGTCCTGGTGAGTGACGAAAGCTCTATGATTGATTTGCCGCTTTTTCACAAACTGATCCAGGCGCTGCCGGAACACGCTCACCTTTTGCTGGTCGGCGACATTGATCAATTGCCCAGCATCGGCCCAGGCTCGGTTTTGGCTGACATCATCCGCAGCAATGTTGTGCCCGTTGTGCGGCTGACCGAGATTTTCCGGCAATCAGCTTCCAGCAGAATCACCGCTAACGCTCATTGTATCAAGGCAGGGCAGATGCCGCAGCTGCAGGAACCAGCAAAGGAATCAGACTTCTTTTTCATCGAGCGCGACGAGCCTGCCAGCATTCAGTCAACGATCCTGGAGTTGGTTGAGGAACGGATTCCAAAAAAGCTGCGGCTCGATCCGATTCTGGATGTCCAGGTACTTTCCCCGATGAATAGAGGAAGTCTGGGCGCTAGAGAACTGAATATGCTGCTCCAACAACGACTCAATCCTTGCCGAGACGGCGAGCCGACGGTTGAACGCTTCGGTTGGCAATTCCGACTCAGGGATAAAGTGATTCAAACTGAAAACGACTACGACAAAGAAGTGTTCAACGGTGACATTGGCCAAATTGTAAAAATTCAACCTGAGGAGCGAGAATTGGCCATTCGGTTTGACGACCGAGATGTGCCTTATGATTTCGGCGAATTAGACGAGGTCTCTCTGGCATATGCGATCACGATTCATAAGAGCCAGGGATCGGAATTTCCCGCAGTGGTGATACCTTTGGCTTTGCAACACTACGTGCTCCTGCAACGTAACCTGGTATATACCGCCATTACTCGAGGCCGGCAGATGGTCGTTCTCGTTGGACAGAAACGAGCTCTCGCCAGTGCGGTGCGCAACGACAACATCGGTCAAAGATTTTCAGCTTTATACGATCGCCTGCTCGCCCGCCGGTCGGAGTAACCGCGAATGGACACTAATGGACGCGAATTTTGAGGAGGACCCATTCGTGTCGATTCGCGTTTATTCGTGGTTCCGACCCAGTCTGGGCCGGTTGGAATAACCGCGAATGGACACTGATGGACGCGAATTTGAGGAGGACCCAGTCGTGTCGATTCGCGTTCATTCGTGGTTCCAACCCAGTCTGGGCCGGTTGGAATAACCGCGAATGGACACTAATGGAC
>Ga0070698_100000344_pt1 | contig 47944 bp, 73 predicted proteins | sample KBSK1502metaG_FD_65477 | JGI IMG/M metagenome (GOLD analysis project Ga0070698, IMG submission 65477) | Corn, switchgrass and miscanthus rhizosphere microbial communities from Kellogg Biological Station, Michigan, USA - KBS K1-50-2 metaG | ecosystem: Host-associated > Plants > Roots >...
CCGCACGGCCTTGTGGTACAGCTCCGACAGCAGGTTCAGCCCCTTGCTCGTCCCGATGAACAGCGCCCAGCCGTGCCGGTCCACCAAGCGCGGGTAGATCACCTCGCCCCACGTCTCGGGCTTCATCTGCGCCAGCTCGTCCAGCACGATGCCGTCCAGGTACAGCCCGCGCAGCGCGTCGGGGTCGTCGGCCCCGAGCATCATGATCTTGGACTCGTTCGGGAACGTGACGGTCAGGTCGCCCTCGTGCGCGACGGCGCCGGGGATGCGCAGCGCGTAGTTCTTGAGGAACGCCCACGAGTTGCGCTTGGCTTGCTTGAGGAACGGCGCGAGGTAGGCGTATTGCGAGCGCGGCTTGAGCGTGCGGATCGCGGAGTCGGTGAGCAGTTGGTCCGCGAACGTCGTCTTGCCCGCGCGCGCGTGGACCACGAGCACGCTGAACCGCCGCAGCCTCGCGCGGGCCTCCGCCTGCCAGCGGCGCGGCGCGTAGCCGAGGGTGACGGTGAGGTCGGTCACGCCTGCGCCAGCGCGGCGCGCTCGGCGTCGGACAGCGTCGGCGTGTGGAACAGGCGCGTGCGGTCCAGCACCGCGCGCTCAGCGTCAGACACCGGCCGCGGCGCGGGTGTGAGCGGCGGCGGGACGGGCTCGTCGGTCACTTGCGTCGCCTCGGCGTGAGCATGAACCAGTCACGCTGCGGGGTGGCAGAGACCGCGGCGAACACTCGCGCCACTCGCTGCATCGCCCATCGCGTGCGAGTCTCGGGCGGCGCGCCGAACTGGCACGGCAATCGGACGGGGCCATCCACCGCATCCGACGCGCGGTAGCGATCATGCTCCGCCTTCAGCCAGCGCCACTCGGCGGCCATGTTCACAGTTCCTCCAGCCACGCCGCCGCCTGCCCATCCGCCCACATCCGCACGCCGTCCGGATCGTCCGTGTGGTCGCCCGACTCGTCGTGCGCCGCGCGCAGCGTGAGCAGGTCGAACACCGACCACGCCGTCAGCGCGTCCTGCTCGGCGCGCGTGCCGGTCCACGTGCGCGTGATGGCCACCCCGCGCGTCACGCCGTCGTCGGACTCGGCGGGGTAGAACACGCTGACCACGGGCAGGTCGTCGCGCAGCAGCGTGGCGTTCACGTAGCGCAGCGCGTCGGTGCTGTCGATCTGCGGCTGGATCTCGGCCGTCCGCACGAAGTCGCCGTCGGTGGTGGTGGTCGTGGTCATGGGCGCTGACTCGCAAGCGCGGTGCGCAGCGTTCCTGTCATCAGCGAAGCCGGCAGCGATGCAAGCAGGGTGTCGTGCGCGCGGTTCAACTCGGCATAGGCGGCGAGCGACGCGCGATCAAGTAACTCGGGTCGTGGCTCACTCTCGGGCATCTTGGCTTCAATCTCAACCCATCGCTCGTTCGCGCGCACGAAGTTGATGATCGCCGCGGCCATCGCTGGGGCGGCGTTGCCAAGCCCGATGTTTTCGCATTCAGCCGGTGGCCGCGCCGGTGGCCGTGCGTCTGCGCGGATCCAACGTTCTTCCTCAAGAGCCCACGGCAGCGGATGCCGCTCAACCAGCGCAAGAAACTCGTCCGCGTTCATGCGCGCGCCTCCGCAATCCGCCCAATCGCGCGCTCGGAGTCGATGCCCGCGATGTGCAGCGCCGCGCTCAGCGGCGTGGGCGCAGCTTCCAGCGCAGCGAGCACGACGCCGACCGCGTCCAGTTCGTCGCAGATCACGACGGGGATGCCCATGAAGCTCATGCTGCCGTCAGCGTGCTTCTCAATCATGCCCGCATCCTCCGCTCCGCGCGCCGCGGACTCAACTCAGCGCCCCCAGCCGCGCGCTCCCCGGCTCGCCCAGCTCCTCCGGCGTGCCGGTGATCACCCGCAGCGTGATCGGGCCGGTCGCGTCGAGCTTGATGTCCTTCGGCAGGCACTGCTTGAAGATGCCCGCGAAGATGTCGTCTGGCAGCGTATCGAGCCACTTCACGCCGCCGCGGTTCTGGAACGATTGCAGCACGCCAGCGCGGAGGTCAACGGGCACGCGGTTGGGCCGGCCCTTGCGAGATCCGCCAGTGAGGTTGGCGAGGCTTTGGGGCTTGACGGTCATCCTCGGCATCCTACCGGCATAGTGACGATCCTACGCGCCAGCCGCCCGCAAGACGACGAGCCAACTGGCATGCGCGATAGACAATAGCTATTCTCGCGTCTTTCTTGGAGGGTGCGCGATGCGAAAGATCAAGGGCCACGCGCTGGTTGAGCGCAATCGAATCGTCCTCGGATGGACTGGCCACTGTCAGTGCGGGCTAGGGCTTGCCGGCGAGACGAAGGCCGAGCTGGCCGCCGCTCACCTGTTCCACCGCCGAGCAGTCAAGGATGAGCGCGAGGCGATGACAGCCAAGGTCAAGGCCAGCCGCAAGGCGTGCATCGCCGCGCGCCATGCGGCACAAAAGCCATAAACCACATACTCCCAACCCATCCCATACGGCCAAAATACCGTCGGTTCATATTCACACATGTGTGTGTGTTTGTAGTTATGTGGTGTGTGTAGATAAAGGAAGTATCGGCAAGGAGTTACGTCATTTCACAAACTACGCGCTTGTGGGTTTGTAGATGGAATGTCCATCCTAACCCTACGCTGCGATCCTACGCCGTCGCTTTCTACGCGACACCCGGCGATGACGCGTCCGGCGAGTCTGTTGAGCACCCGCACCGCGAACACCCGGCGTCTGGCGCGGTCCGTCTTGGCTGAGTCGAGCCACCCGTAGAGGTCCATCTCGGCCGCGAGGTCGTAGATGAGGCTGGCGGCTGTCCAGCCGTGCCCGTACTTCGCGACCCACGCCAGCGCGAGGCTCCGGTGCTCCTCGCCTGAGTCGTCCGCCGTGCCGCGCCACTCGCCCATGTTGGTCAGCCATTCGGAGTGCCCGGTGGCCCGCATGATCCCGCCCACGACGGCGGTCCAGCGCTCAAAGCCGCCGAAGCCGCCCGTAACGAGCGGACGGCCCTGAGCGCGCCAATGGGCGATGAGCCCGAGCAGCGCGCCCAGGACGCGGTAGCGGGCCGCCGTGACGTACCCCAGCAGGTCAGGGTGGCGGAAGTCCGTGCGCGTCTCAGGGGCCTCTGAGGCCGGCAGGAGCCGGATGGGGACGATGCGCTTGGCGATCTCGCCGGTCGCGTGGACGTTGTTCCCGGTGCCGACCACCGTCAGCCCGTTCGGAATCGTCGGGGCGGCAGACTGGCCGAGCAAGCGGCCTTGGTACTCGCTGCTGGTCAGGAGGCTCGCCAGCGCGGGGGAGTCGATGAAGTCGCGCAAGTTGTCGAGGTGGAGGAGCCCTTGGCCGCGGAGCAGGACGGACAGGATGCGTTTCTCGCGCTCCTCCTCACGCTCCCCAAGCTGCATGGCCGGCGTGCGACGCCCCGCGATAGCCACGCCGAGCACGATCTCAGCCAGCTTGGTCTTGCCGGTGCGCTCGATAGACGATCCGATGAGGTGCATCGGGACTGGCTCGTCAATGGCCGGTCGCAGGATCGGAGTCAGTAGCAGGCCGAAGAAGTTGGCTCGGTCAGCCTCAGCCTGGAACGGGAAGTCCGCGACCAGATCCTCAAGCACGGCGCGCGCCTCGTCCAGCGGCAGCGCGTCCGGAACGGACTCGCACGCGAGATAGACGCCGTGGTCCGCGTTCCAGCCGGGGTGCGCGGGTGCGAAGTCGGGCGCAAGGCACACGGGATGTGCCGCGAGGTGGATGAGGTCGCGAACACGCCCGCGCGTCTGGCCGTACTCCAGCACGACGGAGGCGTAGTCGCGATTGCACGGGCGAAAGACCACGTCAGGATCGTCGCCGGCCTTCGCGGGCGCCTTGCTGGCGACGAGGCGGACGGAGCCGTCGATGATGGTGCGCAGGCGGTGGACTGGCGTCGGGCCGAACTGTCCGTCGTGGATCTCGCCCAGCGTCGCGGCGCGTCGGTACAGCGCGCCGGGCGCGATGCTGCGCAGCACATCCTCGGCAAACTTGTGGTGTCCTTGCTCGACGTACTCGCCGCCGTCGATGATGTGCGAGCCGGGGACGAGGATGTCGGCGGCTGGCTCTGCGCTGACGCTGGTGCTCGCGCTGGCGCCGGCTGGCGCGATGCTGGAGGCATTGGCGCGGGCAGAGGCTGGCGCGCTTCGCGGGCGCTCATACCCCGCCGTCATGCCCGAGCGGATCGTCTTGGCTGCCTCGCTCTCCGGCAGACCGGCGATGGACGCCGCAGCCAGCAGCTCGGCGCGCACGGTGTCTGCGATGAGCGCGCCGCCGGCTACAAGCTGCCCGAGGTTGAACGCGGCTCGGTTGAGCGTGTCGTTGCGCGTGCCCTCGGTTGCGATCCGCACGGAGCCAACCTCGCGAACGAGCGCTGTGTTCGCGTAGCCGGCGCCGTTGGTATTGGCGCTGTTGGTGGCGCGCGACATGTCCACGGAAATGGCGCGGGCCACCGGCAGCGCATCGGCGGGGAACGGAGCGGGCTCGCCGGCTGAGACCCAGCGGTAAGGCATGCGCTCGACCGGATGCACCGACGGCGGCACGACGGTTTGCCCACCCTCGCCGCGCACATCCACGCGCGGGGCCAGTAGCGAGACGGAGTTGTGCGGCGCGGGAGAAGGACAGCGATAGTAGTAGTGCCTGCCGCCCGTGGGCGACTCTGCGATGAGCCCGGTCGGCGGCGCCTTGTAAGGGCCGCCGCCGTGGCGCGGCTGGTCGTCGTCGATGGCCACAAGTCCGGAGCGCGCTCCGGTGCGCACGCCGAGGTTGTAGCCAGCCTCATACCACTCGCGCACGGTGGCCTCGTCAGCGGCCGGCAGTGATTGCCACGCATCGAGAACGGGGATCTTGCCCTTCAGCGGCGTACACCACGGTCCGAGTCCAAGGCGGAACAGCAGAGAGATCGGATCGGACGGAACGTCGCTAGGGTCGTCGGCCATGGGCGGGGATTCCCGGTAGAAGAGGCCGACCGGCCCGCCCTCCGAGCACCGGGAGCTTGCGCGGAGAGTCGGGCCGCTTGAGCGGTAGCTACCCGCCCGTCCGGTTCAGCGCCACGATACGCGCGCCAGCCGCGGAATCAACCGCAGCGGTCACCCGCTGGCTGGAGTCGGCCACGCGGGCAGTGTGCCAGCGCGCTCAAGCGCGACGCGCACGTCATCGGTGCTGCGCGCGAGCACGTACAGCCCGCCGAACTTCTCGATCATCGCCTGCCAATGGCGCTGCGCGTCGCGCTGCTTGCCGGTCGGGCTCTTGCACTCGATCTCCAGCCGGCGCCCTCCGGGCAGCATGATGCCGCTGATGTCCGCTTGGCCGACGACGCCAGCGCGGATCACGCGGCCCTGCTGCGTGCGCGCGACGATCACGTTCGCGCGCCAGATGCGCAGCGACGGCAGCGCGCCGAACTCCTCAAGGATGGAATGCACGAGGTGGGATTCAGTCACCGGGCTCCACGGTAAAGCCCGGATTGCTCCTGTCAATGTAGTCGAGGATGGAATCCGGGCGCGAGTCGGGTGGCGCGGTGCGCTGGGTGGAAAAGGGCGGCGCCGATGGCGGAACAGATCCCGCCGCTATCTCGCACAGACACCGCTTGCACTTCTGCACGCGCTTCCAGCCGTGCGTGACGGCCTCGAACTCGTGCCCAGCGCAGCGGTACTCCTCGCGCTCCAGCGCGTAGAGCTTCGGCCAGACGCCGTAGCGGATGCGGTAGCGATGGCGGGCGAAGCCGAGTTTGCGTTTCGTGAGCGAGGCTTGCCGGACCACCTCGCGGTAGAAGGCCTCCTTCTGTTCCAGCGAGTCCGAGCGGTTGAACTCGATCAGGGCGCCTGGATTCTCCACTTTGGGGCGGGCGGCCTCGGCGCGCCCTTCGAAGATCGCCCCGCACTCGGGACACGAGGTAGCGGCAAGCGCCACGACGGCGTAGCACTCGGGGCACGTTCTCAGCGGTGGCGGCCCTTGCTTCTTCGGCCGCGTCTCTAGGCTCCACGGGATCTCGTCGGTCACGCAACCGTGCTCATGGTGATTGCCAGCGTGGTCAAGCACGAGCACCGGCCCGGGCGGGCGCATGACGCGGCCGACCATCTGGCGGAACAGCGCGAGTGACTTCGTAGGGCGGGCGAGGATCGCGCACTGGAGTGATGGCAGGTCCCAGCCTTCCGAGAGGACCATGCAGTTCGACACCATCTCCAGCTCGCCCGACCTGAGCGCCGCCAGCGTTGCCGCGCGCGTAGTGTTCGCCGTGCCGCCGTCGATGTGCGCCGCGCGCACGCCGAGCAGGCGGAACGCCGCGACGATCCGCTCTGAGTGGTCTACGTTGACCGCGAACACGACGGTCCGCTGCCCAACGGCGCGCTCCATCCACGTCCGCGTAATCGAGCCTGTCAGGCCGCCCATGCGTTCAGCGAGCTCGGGGATCGAGTAGTCGCCCGCACGAATGCTGACGCCCTTGAGGTCAACCGGCGGGGCAAAGACCTTCGGCTCGATGAGGTGGCCTTGCTCGATCAGCGTCCGCGTCGTCACCGGCTCCACGATGCAGCCGAAGATGTCCCCGAGCCCGCGCCCGTCGAGCCGGATCGGCGTCGCTGTGAGCCCGATGACCCACGCGTCGGCGTAGCGGTCGAGCACGTCGGACCACGACGCGGAGACGGCGTGCGAGCACTCGTCCACGATTACGAGTTGCGCCGGCCAGTGCTTGCGCCGGATCAGCGTCGGGATCGAGGCAACCTGGACCGGCAGGTCGCGGGCCTCGCGCTCGGCAGCAAGGATGCGCCCGGCCGGCACGCCGTACTCCGCGAGCCGGCTGACGGCTTGATCGACCAGCTCGCGGCGATGCACAAGGAAGATGCAGCGGCGCCCCTTGGCTACCGCGCTGCGGATGATCTCGGCCGCTACGGACGTCTTGCCGGAGCCTGTCGGCAGGCAGAGTAGCGGGCGATCACGAAACCGCTCGCGCAGCATCGTGATCGCCCGCTGCTGGTAATCCCTCAGCGGTGGAGGCGAGTCAGGCACGGATCAGAAGGGCGTCTCGCCCTCCAACGGCGCCTCGGTCGGCATCACGTACCCGGGCGGGATGTCACCGACCTTCTGGAGTCCGTTGAACTTGAGCCCGGCAATCTGCACCCGCAGCGAGTCCTTGCCGTTGTACGTCTGCACTTCCGTCGCGACCCACAGGCGTAGGCCGACGAGCATGAGGAGGTCAAGATCGCCCTTGAAGTCCTCCGGGATCATCGCCTTGAGCTTCTTCTTGCCGATGGGCCAGCCGTTCCCAGCCAGCATGATGGTGTCGAACAGATGGTCGTTCCTGTCCGAGACGCGGAAGAGTTTGAGATTGATGCACGCGTCGTTCCCTTTGGACTTCCCATGCTCGGCCTTCAGGATCTCCCACAGGTCAATGCCCGGCTTGAGCACGCGGTCCGGCTGGCTCATGTCAACTTGAACCATGGTCAGCCTCCCACCGCGGTGGCGCTCGGCTCGGATGCGGCGTCGCCAGCGGCGGGCTCGGTATCCCGCACCCGGATGCAGTCCACCGTCTTGCCGAACGACTGCGCCTGGGTGGCGAAGATTGTGATGCGCTTGCCGCGCCAGCCGTCCACTTCGTTGCCGTGGATCTTGGCGATGGTCATGGCGTTTGTCTTGTTGAGCACCAGCCGCTTCTCCTTTTCAGGCGATCCGGCCTTTTCAGCCTTCGCCTTCGTTTCTTCGAAGTAGAGGATCGGCTTACGCTCCGACCCCCGATCCGTCTTGAGTTCTTCGACGACGAGCCGTCGAATCGTGAGCACGGCATCCTTGCCGTGCAGGCCCGCCGCGCCGAGGTACAGCGATGGATACAGCAGTCGTACGTCCATGTCAGTCTCCAGTGGTTGCAGTTGCCGGTGCCGCCGGCTCGGGTTCTCAGAGTTCGATAGGAACCCCCGCCATCGTGAGTTCCGGTTCGGCCTCGACCGCCCACGCGGGCGGCACGAAGCGCGACATCATCCCGCCCGAGACGCCCGGCCAGCAGTCCGTGGCGCGGCACTCCGCAAGGCGGTCCAGACAGGTTTGGTAGAGGCGGCGGCCGGCGGCGATCGTCTCGTCACCGATGGCCAGCACGACGGCGTCGTGCGGCTGCTCGTTCTCGACGACGACCCACGCGGGCGGCTCGGACAGGGCGATGCCGTTCGCGGCGAGGCCGTCGGCGTAGAAAGCGATCTGCCCGTGGTAAGAGAGCCGCATGGCCTGCGATGCGAAGCGGACGAGGTCGCGCGTGGTCTTGAGGTCGGACAGCCGGCCGTTGAGGTGGTCGATACGGCCTCGGCACTCGATGCCGGTGGCGCTGTCGGTCCACGTCACGAGCTGCTCGGCGTAGCCGCCCTGGATCATGGGCGCCGTGATCGGGTCGCCCGCCAGCGCGGTGCTCATGTCCTGCGCGCGGGTCCACATCTCCTGCGGCACCACGTCGCGGCCCTTGTTGTCGGCGTCCCAGCGCGCGGCGGCCTGCTTCCCGCCCGCGTAGCCCTTGGCGATGGCCGTCTCGTCGTTCATCCCGCGGTGGTAGTTCGGCTGCGTGATGTACCGCTCGAACACGCGCTCGCGCTCGTACACCATGCAATGCACGAGCCTGCCCAGCAGCAGCGCCTCTGTGTCCTCGGTCGGGTGGGTTAGCGCCCAGCGGTAATGCTTGGGCGACGTGGCCATATGCTTGAGTGAACTCCAGTTCACTGAATCGGTGCGCTCGATCACTTGCGTTTCTCCTTTGCGCGGCATGAGTAGGAATGCGACTGGTGGCGGCACGAATCGACGTGCTCTGCGGGCGGCGGGAACGGGAGCGACCGGCAGTAGAGCACGCCGCCGCGCAGCCAGAGCAGGACGCTGCCGCGCTCGTCCCCTTCGATGTCCACGGGCATCCACTTGCCTTTCGGCGTGATCGCCCACAGGACGTTCACGTTGCAGTAGCGACACAGCTTGAGGGCCGTCACCGGGCGGGTCATGCACGGGCACTCGTCGGTCACGACAGGTTCCTCACCGCCAAGTCGATATCCCCGCACCCCGCCGTCTCCGCCACGCCGCGAACTACTCGCACAGGCTCCTGCCGCAAGTCCGGTATGGGCGCGTCGTCGCTGGGCTGGACGATCCCGTACGCCGCCATGCGCGTGCGGATCGTGGACGACGTGCAGCCGAAGCGCACCGCGGCTGCGCCGATGGGCGCGCGCTCCACCTCGATCATGTAGCGGAGGACGCCCGCGTCGCTGTGGTGCGCGCGGGTCACGGCTTGCGGCGCTCCAGCACATGCCCCCGCGTCTCGAAGAACGTCAATCTCTTTCCACAAGCGGCGCAGACCCACGTCCCCCGCGCCGGCACCAGCGCGTCGATCGTGCGGCGCTTCGCGGGGCAGGTGTAGCGGATGCGGCGGGAGGTCACGGCTTCGGCCCCGCCCACGCCGGGAGCTTCCATGACGGGTGCGCGTATTCAGTCAGCCCGTTGGCAGCGATCCACTTGGCAACCTCGTTGGCCGACGTCAGCCCGAAGTTGCGAAGGGCGAGCGCGTCGCGCCTAGATAGTCCGATGGCATTGCCAACCGTCCGCGGAATACTGCGATCATCGCAAGCTTGCGCGAGGCCGTTGCCCGTGCGGACTGATAGCCCTTCGGTGTGCGCCAGTTGCACGTCAAGAAGCGCCGGCCGATACGGCGCCGGCTCCGCGGGCGACTTTGGCGCCGGCGCAGCAATCAGCACCACCAGCGCGCCGCAGCATGGACAACGCATGTCGCTCACTTCCCCTCCGTCCTGTCGGGCTTGGCGCCGGGGCCGGATTCGAGGGCCTGCCGATCAAGCACGGCGCGCGCCACGCTCTCGCGCTCCAGCGCGGCGACGCGAGCCGCAAGGGCCTCCTCGCGCCCCGACGGCGTTGAGATCACGACCAGCGCGAGAAAAACCGCTCCAACCGCGACCAACAGCGCGGTGCCGGCTAGGCTGAAATCGTCCCGCTCGCTCACCACGGCCAGCACCTCCGCGCGACGCGGCGCCAGAGGGGCGTTTCGAGCGCGGAAAGGCGGGCGTAGACGTCGCTGGCCTGAGCGTTGACGTAGCTGCGCAGCGCGGTCAGTTGCGACTCGGCGTCGGCGCAGCGGTATGTCAGGCCCGCCACGCGCTCCGCATAGTCCGCCTGCGTGCTCGCGACCAGCGTCACCTGCTCGCGGAGCGTGAACGCCTTGCGCTTGGCCGGCTTGCGGGCGCGGGTCATGGGGCGATCTCCGAGGGGCGGCAGTCAAGCAAGCGAGCCAGCACGACCAGCGCCTTGTCGGGGATCGGGCGCAGATTCCGCTCCCAGTCGTGGACGCTGCTGACGCTGCACGGGGACACCTTCGCTCGGCGGAGGGCCACGGACAGGTCCAGCAGCGTCAGGTCGAGCGCGCGCCGCCTGCGCCTGAGGGGGCTTGGGTTCTTCTTCATGGGCGCGCATCCTCGCCCGTGCGCGGCGGGCTTGCAAGATGCCGCGCAAGAAATCTTGCGAATCTTGGCGGGAGGGGCTTGACCCGCCGGCCGCGCGCTCCGATAAGAAGGAAGTCGAGCGCAAGCCGCGCCGACCGACGCCGGCCGAAGCCGGCACCTGAGGAGATGCAGGTCATGGATACGCAGAACGAGACGACGGGGCGGCAGGCGAGCAAGGCGACGGAGCCCAGATGGGAGCTTGGGACTAACGGCCGAGACTTCCCGCGTAAGACGGTCGTGCGGCGCGTGCGCGATGGTGACGAGCACCCCGACGCGCTCCACATCGCCACCTTCAAGCTGGAGGCGGATGCGCGCTACGTCGTCGGCCTCGTCAACCGTTCGGCCGACGCGATCAATGTCACAGCCGCCCTCCTCGCCCGCGTGGCGGAGCTGGAGGCGGCGCTGCGGGGCGTGCTGCGCCGCGCCTATGTGCCGGACGGCTCGCAGCCAAGTGCGCTTGACCCGGACGTGCACGTCATCGCGCACGCCGAGGACATCGTCGCCGCCCGCGCCGCGCTGGCGAAGGGCGCGGTGCGCCCGTGACGACCAACCCGAATCCCGCAGCCCCGTCGCCCATCCCCTGCGACGGACATCTTCCTGCGGGCGCTGCGCTCGCGTCGCCGACTCGCACGGGCGGCGGCGCGGGCCAGCATTACCTGCTGCCGGAGCGGTGCGGCCCGTCGCACTGGGGCAACGAGACGTGCCGCGAGTGCGGCGCGATCCACACGCCGACCGAGCCGGACGGGCTGTGCGACGGCTGCCGCGAGCCGGACGAGGACGACGGCGACGATGAGGGCTGCATCTCGTGGGCGGCGTTCCTCGCGCGGAGGACGCTCCGGTGGTAATCGACGACGACAAGTACGCCGAGGTCGTGGCGCTGCTGGAGGCGATCAAGCGGCAGGGGCCGGTTGCCAAGGAAGGTGACCTGCCGGGCGTCGGCTACTCGCGCGCGCTCGGCCGCTGCAACGGCAACGCGATGCTGGCGCTGGAGAAGCTGGCGATGTGGGCCAACTACGACGCGAAGGCGAGGGTCGGCGCATGATCCCCTGCTACGACATCCCCGACGTGGACGCGCGCGACCTGCTCGCGCTGGCCGAGGAACTTGAGGCCGACGCCGCGACCTGGGGCCGCGAAGCGGACCGCGAGGCGACGAACATCTACGGCGTGGTGCGCGCCGCCGTCTTCGCGGCGAAGTCCGAGACGCTGTATCAGGCGGCGGCGCTGGCGCGGGTCAGGGCGGGGCTGCTGCCAAGGGTGGAGTTGGTCAACCTCATGCAGCCGGCTCAGGCCGGCAGGGGAGAGTAACGATGGGGTGCGACATTCACATGGCCGTCGAAGTGAAGCGCGGAGGCAAGTGGACCTTCGCGGACGTGCCGGTCTACGGCAACCGCAACTACGACCTATTCGGCATGCTGGCCAACGTCCATAACGGACATGGCTTCGCTGGCGTCGTTACCGGCGAGGGGTGGCCGGTCATCTCGGAGCCGCGCGGCTTCCCGGCTGACGCTGACCCCGAGACGCTGGAACACGCCAATGGCGATCACTCCGCGTCGTGGCTGCTGGCTGCGGAAGTGCTGGACTACTTCAAGGCGAAGCACGCCAGCATGAAGTGCGGCGTCATCACCTACGCCGAGTGGACAGCCCGACAGGAGGCCAAGCGCGACGGGGCGCCGGATGCTTGGTGCGGCGACATCAAGGGCCCCAACATTCTCGTGCTGGATGAGCCCGATGCCAAGCGCGGCGCCACCGGCACGCACGTCCGCGTCGAGTGGAAGGCCACGGCCGCGGAGCGCGCCGAGGGGTTCATCGCGTGGATGGAAGGCGTGATCGGCTGGCAGCGCGAGCATCGCGACGGAGAGGGCGCGTGGGACTACGACAGGGCCGACGACGTGCGTCTCGTGTTCAACTTCGACTCGTGAGGATGCCGACCATGTGTTACTCATCGGGCTGCATGTACCGCGACGCCGACCAACTGGCCATCACCCGCCTGCACTGGCGCACGCTGCTCCTCGCGTCGCTGCTCGCGGGCGCGGCGTGGATGCTGGCGGGGTGCTCGGATCGACCCAGCCCGCAGCTTTACAACACGGCAACAGAAGCCGTGCGGGCTGGCGCCGACAGGGACGTCGATATTCACGGGGCGCAAACGCGCTGGATTGCCGCCCTTGAAGCCCGCGTGACCGCGCTCGAAGCGGCGGCGAAGGCTGGTGCCAAGTGACCGCGCTCGCGGGCGCGGCGCTGGCGTGGAGGGCGTGGGCGTGAATCCCGAGACTCAGGCCATCGTGGACTGCTGCGCGTCGCTCGACACGCTGACGGACGTGGAGCGCGACCGCGTGCTGGACTACCTGCGCGAGCGATACCGCGACGCCATGTCGCGCATCATCGAAAACCTCACGCTCATGCAGCCGAACCCGCCGAAGCGGTGGCCGTCGTATCAGCGTGCCGCTGGCTGCGGGCCGAACTCCGACGCGACGGTACACCTCGGCACCGCGGAGCCCCACCCATGACGCCGCCCCGCCCACCCGCCAAGCGCAAGGCCGGGAGGAAGGCGCGGAGTTGGACTCAGTGGGCCACCGTGGACTGGATCGGCCTCGTCGGAACCTACAACACGCGCACCGAGGCGGCATCCGGAACCGGCGAGGAGGACGAGGTCATCCGCGTCCGCATCACCGAAGTCCTGCCGCCCGCGCGGCGCCGGAGGCGAGCATGAGTGACGTGAAGCCGTGGATGCTGGAAGCTGGCCGCGAGATCGCCATGGTGGATGTGCCGATGCCGCGCGACTCGCGTGACGTGCGGCACTTCGCGGACCTCCGCGAGACGTACCGCAAGGCCGTGGCCGGCATCATCGCCAAGCGCGCGCCGGTTGCCAGCTTCGGCATCTGCCCGAAGTGCGGCGTATGTCAGGTGTCGCCCGCCGCCGCGCCAGCGACGCGCGAGGAGGCGGCGTGGCTCATCGAGCATCCGCGGCAGCCGATGTGGCTGGGCGCGTGCGCATCGACCGGCGGCATTCGATGGGGAATGGCGAATCAGGCCGTCCGCTTCTCTCGACGCGAGGACGCAACCATGATGGCGCGCGCCCTCGACTTGCCAGAGCAGCCGAAGATCACCGAACACGGATGGGGGCTGACCATGAAGGATGAGGACTTGGCCGACGCTGAGCTACGGCGCCGCTTGGATGCAGCGAAGGCCGCGCTGCGGGCCGTCATTGAGCGCATCGACGAAGCCGTCGATGGCAAGATTCATACCGGGCGCATGGAGCCAATCGCGGGACTACTGTCCGAGATTCAGGATGGTGCGCGCCACGCGCTGCTCGATGCCACGGACGGCCCATGCGCAGGACGGCGCTCCGCCCGTGAAGCCGCGCAAGCCGAGCGCGGGATGGTCGATCCATGAATCCCAGCGACAGACTCGTCGCGCATGGCGTTGTGTCACTAGCTGCCGAGTGCTGGCTCGCCGCGGCCGATGCGCTCCAGGAGTTCGACGAGGCCGGTGGCCCGGAGCCGGACGCCGACGGCCGCTACTCGCCAGACGCGGCACGGCAGGAACGGGCTAAGTGGGACGAGTTGCACAAGCACGAACAGGAGGCCCGCGAATCAGTGAGAAAAGCGCTGGCCGCGCTCTCGCGCCGCGAAGCGGAGTCAGCGTGCTACCCGGCGGTCAACGACCCAATCGCGGAGACTGACCTTCGCAAGCTCACGGCCCGCGATGATTCAGACCTCACGCCGAGCAAAGCATTTCGCATGGCGCGCGAACTTGCGTGGCGCCGCGCCCTGCCCGGCGGCGACGCGGGCTGGACCGTCATCACGGATGATCCGGCGACGTGGCCGCCGGATGACAAGAGCCTGTGCCTGATGCACAGGACGTGGCGCCACGAGAAGGATACGTGGGGAGAGGATATCCGGTCGTGCGAGCACGGAGCGCATGTCCGCCTCTTCGCCGATGAAGCGGCGCGCAAGAACTGGATCACGCGCTGGCTGCCGTGGCCCGCCGCCGCGCGCGGCGAGAAGGGCGGGGCGGCTTGAGCATGCGCGACACGCTGGAAACGCTGGCGTGGGCCGAAGCCGAGTTCGGCTCGCTGGTGACGAATCGCGCCTGCCCCCGCCGTGACGTGCTGCGCGCCGTCGAGGCTGGATTCGCGCGTTCCATCGGAATGGTTGTGCGCGTGGACACCGATGGTTTCACGGAGTCCACCATCAACGGAACCGAGCGCCACGCCGAGGGCTTCGTGCTGACGGAAGCCGGGCGCGCTCAGATCGAGGAGCCTGCCCCATGACCGCCCCCGACGCCGTGCTGCGCGAGCTTGCCGAGGATGTCGCCGATATCGCGCTGAACGCTGTCCGCGCTGACAGCTTCCCGCAGGAGGGCGTCGATATCATGGTCGCCGAGATTACGGCCAAGATGCAGTCGGCCCTCGCGCCCCTCCTCGCCCGCGCCGCGGCCGACCGCGAGGCGCTGGCGGGGCTGGAGGCGCTGGTGGATGAGGCTGCGGACGTGGTGGACGACGTGGTGATCGTGTTCAGCGAGAAGCACGCGCTCGTCAGGGCTGCGCGGATTGATCGCTGGAAGGCTGTCGCGGCTCGGCTCCGCGCCGCTGTGGTGGCGCCATGAAAGCACTGTGGTGGCTCGTCGGCCGCGCGCTGGACCTTCGGCAGCGGTGGCGCACCCGAGGGCCGTACGCACGCCTCGGCCCGCTCGTGTGGGGTCCGTATGTGTGTCCACGCTGCCGGCGCCGCGTGACGCACGACGACTTCACCTGCACCAACAGCGGCACCTATCCGACCGAGTGGGGCGCCGGACACTTCGCCGTCGGCACGATGACCTGCCCGCGCTGCGGCCTGATCTTCGATTGGGAGGAGTCGTCGCCGTGATGAACCCCTACGCGCATCACCATGCCTGCTATCGGTGCGACGGCGACGGCGCGATCCCGGTCTATGCCGAACACGCGACGGAGCCGGGCACCATCGAAGGCAAGATTGCCGAGGCCACAGGCTACGGCGACTGCCCTGACTGCAACGGAACCGGAGAGATCGAGTGCAGCGACCGACGCTGCGAGGAGGAGCCGCTGTGATCTTCGGGCACGAGCCGTGGTGCAACCGCATCGTCACCATCGACGGCAAGCACTACGACAGGCAGACGGGACGACGTTCGTGTGGTGCGCCGCCGGAGCCCGAGGTGCCGCCGCGGCATGTGCCGCGCGAGGACTACGGCAAGATCATCGACGCACCCAGCATCACCATCGACATCGAGGAGGGCGACAATGGAACTTCCTGATTGGTGCGAGCGAGCGATGAGCCCGCTGCGCTGGAATCACTCGCATCTCCCCGTGCTGGACACGGCCGCGTGGAATCGGATCTGCGAGGCCGTCATGGCGCTGGGCGACGAGCGGCGCGGGCTCGCGCTGACCACGGCGATCCGCGAGAGCCTTGCGCGTGCTGCTATCGACGGCGGGCCGCCGGCCGACCTGATCCCGTTCAACGTCCGTCGCGCATCGGACGGGCGCATCACGATCTGGCGCCCCGGCCGCGTGGCCATGGACGAGGCGCGGATGATCGGTGAGGGAGCCACGCTCGCCGCCGCACTGGCCGCCGCGGGGAGGGGGGCGAGGTGAGCTGCATGACGACATCGCATCACCCGACGTGCCTGAATCCGGACTGTCGCGTGATGCTGCGGCCAGGCGCCCTCGTGATGCCGGTGAGGTTGTACCTCGTCACGGACAACGGGTTCTTTGCGCCCGCGAGTGGAGGCCCGCCGATGGAAGCCTACGGCACATGCTCGCGTGCCTGCGCGCTGGCCGTGCTTGAGCGCGTCTGGCGGGCGACGTGAGCCACGACACGGAACCGGCGAGCGTGGACAACATCCTCAGCGACGCCGACATCGACGCGACCTATCTGCGCGGCGGGCCGACGCACGCCGAGTTGCTGCGCGACCGCAGGGGGCGCCAGCTTCTACTTGACGAGGCCATCGACGCACTTGAGGACGCGCTGAGCGCGTTCTCGGGACACGCCGGCAAGGTGAGCGGCAAGCGCATTGACCGATGGCGCGGCATTCTTGAACGACTGCGCGATCCCCGCCGCGCGCAGGCAACCCCGGAGGATGAACGTGGAGATCGGTGAGGAGCGCATGGGGCCGAAGCAGTGCAAGCCGCCGACGCTCACGCCGGCCTACGTTGCGCTGTACCCGCATCTGTGCGAGGTAGCCCGGCAGCACGGGTACGCGCTGGCCATCCACGGCAGCGTCGCGCGAGACATGGACCTGGTGGCCGTGCCGTGGACCGATGAAGCGTCCGATTCGTGGACGTTGCGGGACGCCATCGTGGCGCGGCTGCGCATCGCCAATCCGCACGACCGCAACGTCATCGGCGCGACCGAGCAGAGCTGCAAGCCACACGGCCGCATCGCTTGGGCGATCACGCTTGGCAACGGCGCAGTGCTGGACCTGTCGGTGGCCACGTTCATTCACGCCAAGCCCGCCACCCCGCCCGCCGCGCCCATCGCCGCGCAGCACGAGTTCTGCCAACACGTCGAGTCAGCTGGCCGCAACGTCATCGGCGCCAAGGTGTGCGGCAAGCCGATGCCGTGCTGGATGCACGGCAAGGCCATCGCCGCGCAGCACGAGGCGCGGGAGGGCTGTGACGAGGCTGACGCGCTGGCCGTCGCGCTGTTCCACCCCGACAACGATGCAGCTTGCGACAAGGCGCTGCGCGGCATTGATCTCGTCTGCCACCACGGGCCGGGCTGCGTGCATCCGGAGATTGCCGGGCCGCATCGGGCGAGGGCGATGTCCCGTGCGGTGCTGCGCAATCGCGTGGCCGTCGCAGTCCGCAAGGCCGTCCGCGCAGCCGAGGAGCGCGTGCGGGCGGAGTGCGAGGCGGAGAAGTCGAAGGCCGTGGCCGATCAGTGCGCCCTCTGCGACGGCCATGTGGACGAGATGCGGGCCGAGCGCGACTCGTGGCGCAGGACGTGCGAGAAGCTGACCGGCGAGCGCGACTCCGCCACGGCCGAGCTTGCGCGCGCGCTGCTGGCGCTGGCCGAGGCGGCGCGGGCCGCATGCGAGGCCGTGGACCGCTGCACCCTCTACGGCCCAGCCGACCAAGCCCGCGAGAAGCTGGCGGCCCTGCGCGCGCTCGTCGCTACCCTAGACCCACCCACACCGGAGACATCCCCATGATCGTCGTCAGCAATCACAACGCGAAGTGGCGCGCCCATTTCGAGGCGCAGGTCACGAACGGCCCGGCGCCCGGCCGCGCCATCCTCGCGTCCATGGGCAAGTATTGGGCGCACCAGAAGGCCACCGTCGCGGCCGACCTGCTCGACTGCCGCGCGAAGTGCCAGACGGCGTTCATCTGGTTCCGGCCGGAGAAGGAGGACTTCACCAACGGGCTCACGATGGCGGCGCTGCCGAACGATCCGGCCATCAAGGAACTCAACGCGCTGCTGGCCGTCCACGGCGCGCCGGTCGTGCTGCACCTGCTGTCCGAGTTCGCGCAGTACAAGTCCTACGCGAACGCGACCGGCGCGGAGTTCTGCACGGCGTTCGACGCCATCGCGGCGCAGATGCCGAACAACGTCATTTGCGAGGCGAGCATTGAGGGCAACCAGACGGTGGGCATGAAGATCCCGATCTGGGACTTGCCGTCGTGGCTCCCGAGCAAGGCGCGGCTGGTGGGTGTGGACGCCTTCGCGAAGGGCATGGAGCCGAACACGGCGGCGTACACGCTGAATACCGCCTGGGCGGATCTGGGCGCCGAGCGCGGGCTGCCGTGCGGGATCGCGGAGTCGGGGTTCAACCACGGCGACGTGACGGACCCGGCGCAGTTCAAGCCGGTCGTGTCGCGCGTGCTGAAGCTCGCGACGCGGATCAACGCGACGTACCTGACGTTCCTCAACAACGACTGGGGCGGCTACCCAGCGTGGGACTCGGGGCTGTTCACGTCGGATCTGCCGGCGTGGGCCGGCTGCCCCGAGGGCGTCACGATGCTGCGCGACAAGCTCACCAAGAGCGGGGCGATGATGACGGCGCCAGCGGTCATTGGTGGGGTGAAGCCGCTGGTGACGCCATGAGCGACACCAAGATCGAAGTCGAGTGGACCCTCGACTGCCAAGGCAAGCAGGACTACGACGCCGACATCGTGCGTCTCAGCAGCCGCTACTACCCGCGCGGCGGTGGCTTCAGCGTGTTCGATACAGGCACCGGCGAGTGGACGGAGAACAGCGCGCACCCCGAGATCCAACCCTGCGCCTACTCGTCCATCCTTGTCGGCGATGAAGAGGTGGCCGCTAGCGGCCGCGTGGAAGGCGAGACGGAAGCCGATGTCAAGGTCAAGGTCGAAGCATGGGCGCGCGAGAAGATGGCTGTCGTCATCGCTGCCGTGCGGACTGCGCTCGCGGAGCCAAAGCCATGAGCAAGCTGACCGCCCTGTGCCTCGGGCTGCTCGTGACGCTCGCCGTGCTTGCCGAACACGAGCGCCGCGCCGACCTCGCCAAGATGTACCAGTGGCCGGTCCCGCCGGTTGTGCCCGCCGTCGTGTGGCCGCCGCCGGACGTGCCGCCGGTCGTGCCGGAGGTGCCGTACATCCCGCGGGAGTATTACGAGCTGGACCCGGTGCATGTGCCGTTCCACGCGGATGAGATGCGATGAGCAACCAGTCTCAAGCCTTCGTGCATTCCTACCTCGGCCCGTCTGCTGACTGCCCGCCGACCGACGCCGTGCGCAAGCGCATGCGCGACATCGTGCTCGGCAAGGCCATCCCGAATCCGCTGGACGCTGGCGCGCAGTCCTCGCCCCGCAACGTACCGGGCAAGTGGCCGCACGCCTACGCGCTTGTCCACGGCGTGGTCACGGCCAGCGAGATCGCGGACCGCTTCGGTGAGTGGGTCACGTTCGAGCGCGACAAGCGCGGGCTCGGCAGCGGCGGCCTCTACGCCAGCCCGCTCACGCACGTCTACAAATGCACGCATTTCACCGTGACGCAGCACTGGATGATCGGCGCGCTGTCCACGCATCCAGGCGAGCCGGTCCTCTCGCGCACACAGGCGATGGAACTCCGGCACCTGATCCTCGGGGACAGCGTGATGGAGCCCGGCTTCGTCGGACCGTCGCGTGCGCTCGGGTGGAGCGGCGACGGGCTCATACTCGACTACCTCGCGACGCAGGACCCCGACGCGGCCTCGGCTGCGACGGTGCTGGCGATGCGGCTCTCGCCCGATGGCTGCGATGTGGGCGTGCCGTGGAGCTGGAAGAACCCGAACGCCGTGAAGGACCCGAACCACCTGTACGAGTGCTCGGCGTGGATGGACGGCACCAACCTGCGGCCGGCCTCCGCGCTCTACAGGCTCACCGGCGACGCCGCGATCCGTGACCGGCTCATCCATCTGCTGGCGTGCCTCGCGTACTGCCAGAAGGACGATGGCGGGTTCCACGACGACTGGCAGCCCGGCAAGCCCGGTGTGTTCCACGACGCGCCCGGCGAGAGCACGGAGCTGTTCATCTGGCCGGGGCTGCACGAGGCGAAGGCCGCGCTGGACGACGAGTGGCCGGCGTGGGCGGAGACCATGCTCAACGGATGCAAGGGACGGTACATGGCGCTCAACCGCTTCCGGCCAGGCGACACGGGCTTTACCGACTTCACGACGATGGGGATCGCCATCGCGTGCGCGCCGGCTTGGGGCTGGCGCAGCTAGGCGCTCGCGCTGCCGCTGAACGAGGAGATGAGCAGGATGGCGGCGTAGAGCACGTCCAGCGCGCCGACGACGATGCGGACGCTGGCGTACTTAGGCGGCAACAGCAGCACGCCGAGGGAGAGGCAGGCCAGCACTGCAAACGCGTTGTCCAAGACAAGCTTCATGGCGGTCTCCGTAAAAGGCTGCCGGGCCTGACGGGGGAGAGGGTGCCCATCATACCCGGCAGCGGCGGTCAGCGACCCTTGCGAGCGGACTCGGTCGGGGGCGCAGGCGGATAGCTGGCGGCGACGGCCTCCAGCGCGGTTGCGGACTCTGTGATCTGCGTCTTGAACTCCGCCCACTGTTCCGCGGACGGTGCGTCTCCAGCCGCAGCAATCGCCGCCTTGAGGTCGTTGGCGATCTCGGTCGTGGCGGTGTTGATGCGGCCGAGCTCGGTCTTGAGGTCGTCGAGGTTGGTCATGATGCGGGACTCCATGGCGATGATGTCTGCGAGCGTGGCGAGGCGCCGACCATTGGGCTTGCGCTTCTTCGGCTTGCAGCGGGAATGCTTGTGCTTAACCATGCCGACAACGTAGCGGGCAACCGCCGCCGCGCTCTTGGGTTGCTTCCCTACCCTCACGGCCCCGACGCCTTCGACGCGAAGTAGGCCGCCACGGCCAAGGCCACCGGAATGAGCCCGATGAGCAGGGCCACAGTGGCGCTGATCCCGCTGCTGCGGCCGGCGTTGCGTTCGATTTGCGCGGTAGCCGAGGCCAGCGTTTTCTCCAGCCCGTCCATGCGCGCGGAGAGTTCGGCCTTGAGCCCGCTTACGAGCAGATGCACCTCGTCGCGGCGGGCCAAGCTGGCCTGCTGGTCCGTGAGCGCGCCGCGCAGCTCGTTCAGGCCTTCCAGCCGGCGATCTGTCGCGGTCTCGGCCTTGAGCACCGCCGTCGTCGCGTTCTTGAGCGCGGTGTCGCTGGCCTGCGCGAGAGCCTGAAACCGCTGCTCGTACTTGTCCTCGCGCTCGTTGATGACGGCGAGGAGGAAGTCCTTGAGCGGGACGTCGTCAGATGTCACGGGCTTTCGGCCTCGTCCGCGGCGACTCCCGCACGGCGCCGATCATCCGCGGCGCCGCGAGCAGCACGTCCGCCACGGCGTTCTTCGCGGCTGGCGCGTCGCCCTTGGCCGCCGCCCCGATGAGCCGCGGCAGGCCCATGAGGAACGCGACTACTTGCGCGCGCCACCGCGGCATGAGCAGCAGCGCCACGCCGGCCGCCAGCGCGACCCACACCAGCGCGTGGTCGATCCTGTCGCCCCAGCGCGCGAAGAACCCGAGGCTCGTCACGAGCCCCGTGGCGGTATGCACAGCGTCCGCAGCCGCCTCGTCCCCCGTCTTGGCGCGGTTGAACAGGTGCACGACTCCAGCGCCGCCAGCCGCCCCCAGCGGTCCGCCCAGCAGCGCGCCAGCGCCAGCAGCGGCCGCCTCGGTCATCGTGTCCATGGCCGTGGTGCCGCCCGACGCGCAGCCACACAGCGCCAGCGCGAGCAGGGCCGCCCTCACGGCTTGTTCCTCGTGTCGGGGAGCAACAGTTTCAGACACTGCACGGCGGCGCGGAAGTCCTCGTCGCACTCGGCCGGCCGCTCGCCCGCCGGGCAATCGACGTACAGCGTGAACTTCGTCCGCACGCTGCGCCGCGAGGCGGCGTGGTCGTGGTGCTCGGGGGGCTTGCGCTTGCCGACCATCGCTCAGTCCGGCGGGTGGAGTTCCTTCAGCGTGACCACGTCGTCGTTGAACGTCTCCTCGCAATCGTCCATGCAGGCTTGGTGTCCGGCGCCTGCCGGGCAGTTGCAGGTGACGCTGTATCCGTACCGCTTGCCGCCGCTGATCCAGGTCGCACGAAAGTCTGGGGGATCTTCAGGCATGACTTACCTCCGGGGATGTTCCCTCTCGCGCTCCGCCACATCGGAGTCGAAGCGTGAGAAGAAGATGTCTCGCGGTTCGTTCACTTCGCTGGTGGCCTCGACGTGGACGTTCTCGCCGTCGCGGCAGATCCAGTCCACCCAGATCGTGCGCGTGGCGCGCGTGGCGTCGCGCTGCACGATGTCGCGGATCTCGTCCTGCCCGCTCTTGATCGAGAGCATCCCGACGTACCCGAGGGCTAGCATGCACGCGCAGATGACAGCCGCCGCCGTTGCCGGCTGCACCCTGCCGCGCGGGCGATCATTGCCTTCCGTCATCGACCTGTTCCGTCACCGGCAGTCACCCGGCTTGCCGGCGGCCACGGGGGCACTTGGATTGTGGGGTTGAGGCGCGAGAAGTCCGACCAGAAACGCCCGATCTCCGACCACAGGAAGCGCATGTCCGTGCCGGTCCAGCGGTCGGCGAGAGACGCGTTCACGTCGTAGCGCATGGCGCGCATGTCGTCGGCCACCTGCGTGAGCTTGTCGGTGGCCTTGACGACGGCGGCCTCGTTGGTCTCCAGCCGCGCGGCAATCTCGTGCTGCCCCGACGTGACGCTGAAGTAGATCCCGGCCGCCGAGACAGCCATCACCGCCACGCCGGCCAGCACGGCCCACGAGAACCATTGGCGGCCTCCCTTGACGAGAATGTCGGAGTCACCCATGTCTACAGCGCGCGGGGCGCCCTCCACCGGACGTGGATTTCTTGATTACTCAAGATCGCACTCGATCTCGACCCACATCGCGGCCGGCGCGAACAGCGGCGTGGTGCCGGCCGGCGACACGACGGCGAGCGCGAGGCCGCACAGCGGCGGGACCAGCACCGATCCGCCGAGCAGGCGGTTTTCGAGGAACGTGGACGAGGCGAAGGCCGTCACGTTCGGGCCGGGGTTGCTCGCCAGCGTGAACCAGTTGGGCGCGGCCGGAGCCGTCACGGTCACGGACGCCTTGAGGATCGTGGCCGAGGCGCCCGAGCCGATGGACGCGCTGGAGATCGACGAGCCCGTGTACGTCGCGCCGACCGACGCCGGGAGCGTGAACAGCGCGGCGAGCAGGATGCCGCCGACACCGGGCGTGCCCGACGTGAGGTACATGGCGACCTGCTCCATGGCGAGCGTGCGGGTCGTGGACGGGTTCCAGATGACCCACTGCGCGCCCGTAGTCGGAAGCGCCTGCACGGGCGCGATGCCGGTGATGGCGGCCGAGTTGCCGAGGATGAAGCGGCGGCCGGCGCGGCTCATCTCGAAGTTGGGCGGCTCGACCTGCGCGCCCGCGACGGAGCCGAGAGCGGTCGCGCGCTGGCTGACCTGCCCGCTCTGCTTGGTGGTGAACTTGCCTGCGACGTTTTCGGAGAGCATCGGACTACCTCAGGGTTGGGTGGATTGTAGGACGGCTCACGAGCTGAACCGATAGTAAAGAGCCGGAATCGGCAGGGCCTGAATCATGGCCCCGCCCGCCGTGAACGTGGCCGGCAGCGCCGCGAAGGCGTAGGCGACGGAGAGGCCCACGTTGAGCGTCGCGCCGAAGGTGTTGTCCGCGCCGAGCAGATGGGTCGTGTTCGGCACGTTGAGGCCGCGGATGGTGGACGCCACGTCGCTCACCATCGCGATCCAGTAGAGCCGGCCGGGCACGAGGCTGGCCGAGATCGTGGCCGTTTTCACGGCGGCGCTGTTGGCGATGGCGCCCGTGTCCGTGCCGCTCACCAGCGACGACGGGTAGATGTTGCTATCCGACGTGCTGTTGTAGAGCCCGATCCTGGTGCTGCCGGCGACGCTGACCGTGATGACGTAGCCGAGCCGGTCCAGCGTGCCGCCGCGCTTGGGCGCGATGAACGGCATGGCGCGCATGACGTTCGCGGTGGGTGCGCCAGTCGTGGGCGCAAACTGGTTGGAACAGTTGGCGATGTACCAGATTTCGAGGCTCGCGCCGCCGATGTGCGCGAAGTCCGAGATGCTGCCGCCGACGGGTCTACCGACGTTGCTCATGTGACCGCGTTCACAAAGACCGAGCCGGAGAGCGGCGCGATGCCGGCGTGCTTGATCCACAGGCTGCGCGTCTCGACCAAGTTGGCCTCGCGCAGCGGCACGTCCCATGAGGAGTAGGCCGGCACGTAGCCGTGCGCGTTGCCGCCGTCCGCGCTGTAGATGACGGCTTGGTCGGTGGCGTTGAGGACGGTGATGATCTTGGCCGGCGCGGTGAGCGCCAGCACGAGCGTGAACGTGGACGCGACCGAGCCGAATGCGAGCGTGCCAGCGCCGTAGCCGCACTGGACCGCATCCGGCAAGCTAACGCGCCCCTGCACCGTGACCGGCACGCCCTTGTCCACGCCCTCGATGGGCAGGCCGCCCTTGCCGCCCAGCTTGTCCGGCAACTGGTCGCTGTACGTCTTGGCCTTGCCGCTGACGGCGACGGTGCCGCTGATCTGCGGCGTGCCGGCCAGCGCGACGACGCCCGTGATGGCCGGCATGCTCGTCACGCCCACGGACGCGCCGGCAGCGAGTGCGACGGGATCGGTGAGCCCGACCTTGCCCATGACGGTGACGGGCACGCCGCGATCCACGCCCTCGATCTGCATGCCGCCGCCCGGGCCGAGGGTGGCCGGCAACTGCTCACTGCTGACCGTGTTGCCCACGTCCTCCGTCAGCGTCACCGGAACCGGCTCGCCCGTGGACGAGCCCTCGATCACGATGCCGGACCCCCGCCCGCGCGCCGTGTCGATGCGCTCCGTCGCCTCGGCCGTCCGGCGCGTGTTCCGCTCGATCGGGTCGAAGCGGTTGCGCCAGAACTCCATCGCCTTCTTCGTGAACTGGAGGAGGGAGTTGGTCATCGGATGCGCCTCGGCGGGCCGGTCACGATCGCCGCCGGACTTGCGCGGCCCTCCATCGCGCGCTCCAAGCCGCGCCACATCTCGATCGCCTGCGCCGTGGGCAGCCACGCGACCGTGCCGACGAGCGACGTCATCGCCTGCAAGTCGCGCTCGCTGATCTGCCCATCGTCGATGCCACGGACCGCGTGCCCGAAGTCACCGATCACCGACAGGCTGCCGGGCCCGCCGTAGTTGTCGTACCGCGCTGCCGCCACAAGGTCGCGCGCCCACGCCACGCCGCCCGCGAGGTTCGCCGCCGCGTCCTTCGCCGTGGACCACCAGAACGGATCGGTATTGTCGTCGTCGCGGACGAAGCGGTTGTACGCCTGCTGCACGGCCGCCGGCACGCCGAACAGGATCACGGCCGTCGCGCCCAGCCGCACGAGGCCGGCCGCGCTCTTGTCGGTCATGTTCGCGCGGCGCACGCCGAGGTTGATCGTGCGATTGAGGAAGCCCATGAACAGGGTCATGTACTTGTGGTCGCGCATGATCGCCGGCACGTCGGCGGGGAAGCCCGATCCCTGATAGTCCTTGACCGCCTGCTCCGCGATGCGGACGGCGTCCACGGCGGAGTGCCCCTCGGCCAGCGCCTTGCGCTTGGCGACGCGGTAGGTCGGCAGGTCCACCCACAACTGGACCGCCGCCATCGGCATCATCGGCAACTCGCGCAGCTTGCCGGTGTCGAATCGCTTGTTGAGCGTGGCGCGGATGTCGATCTGCTCGCGGCTGGCGGCCACGCCGCGCGTCTCCATCGTTGACGACTCGGCCCACATCTCGCGCACGGCGGCACCGAAGCCGGACGGGTCGAGCGAGAGTTGCGCGGCTTCCTTCAGGACTTCGGGGCCCAGCCCCTCGACGCTGTTGGCGAGGCCGGTTGCGTTGAGCACCTGCGTCCCGACCTTGAAGCCGAGCTTGGCGATGATCGTGCCGGTGCGGAGGTAGTTGGCGAGTTGCTCGCCGCTGGACTGGCGCTTGAGGTGCCCGCCCGCGAGCGCGGCCATCGCGTCCTTGAACTGGTCGTAGACTTCCTGCCCGTGGCGCTCAATGATGGCCTTCTGCACGGCGCTCTGGCGCAGGACGTAGTTGATGTCGTACAGCCGCTCGGTCAGAGCCAGCGCCGTCGCGGCCTCGCCAGCGCCCTCCATGACGACGCCGAAGTCGTAGCGAAGCTCCCGCGTCACGTTCTGCTGCCGCTCGAATCGAGCGCCGAGACGGACCGTGGAGCGGACGGCGGCGCCGCGCGCTAGGTCGCCAGCGATCTCCTCAACCGTCTGCTGGGCCGCGCGCTCACCGAAGTGCTTGATCTTGGAGTAGCCGCCCGACAGGTCCAGCGTCTCGCCGGCATCGGTCGTGATCGTGAACGGCAGCGCCTCGACCTTCGGCGGGACCACGCCGTAGTTGCGCTGCATGTGGTCCTTCAACTCGGGCCACGACTCGTTGCTGAACCGCCACGTCTCGTTCAGCCAGTGCGCGTCGGCGGCCGTCATCGTGCGCTTGATGGCGTCGATCTCGGACTCGCTGAACGTGTTGCGGTTCTGCTGCCGGCCGCTCTCGTGCCCTTCGTACAGCACGACCATCAAGCGGTTCTCGTGCGACAGCGGGCGCGAGACGCCCTTCACGGGCTGCTTGCTGCCCATCGTGGCCTTCTCGCGCGCGCTGAACTCCGCGAAGGCCGGCTTCCACGACTTGTTCATCGCCACGCGGCGCTGCTCAAGATCGGCCTCGCCTTCGTTGCGCGGGAACAGGATGGCCTTCGCCAGCGGCCCGCCAGGCCCGCCGTCGATCTCGAACACGTAGCGGTCGATGGGCGAATGCTCGGCGGCGAACTTCTGCGGCCACGTCGGCTTGCCTTGGAACTCGCGGTCCGGCTTCGGGTGGCTGGCCTCGACCTGCGCCGTGACGGTCGCGGCGCGGTCCAGCAGGTTGTCCGTCGCGCCCTTCGCGTGCGCGTTGCTGCGGTCGCGGCCGATCTCGTACATGGACTCAACCGAGACGCGGAGGTCGTGGAGTTGGTCGCCGGTGAGCTTGGTCCAGTCGTTCGCGCGCTCGGCCTTGATCCACTCGGCCACGAAGGGGATGAACACGTTGCCGTCCGTGCCGGCTTGCTTTTCGAGGTCCGCGAGCCAGTCGGCAATCGGCTTGGTCTCGGCCGCCTCGTCGGGCCGGATGGAGCCGAGTCCGAAGCGCGCGGCGAGCATGTTGACCTGATTGCGCCACTCGCCGCCGGCCTTGCCGAGCGCAACCTGCCGGCCCTCGGACCGCGGGGCGATGATGGCGCGCGTGTCCTTACCCGCCTGCGTCACCGTGCGGACCGCCTCGCGGTGGATCTCGCTTTGCACGAGCGCGTTGCCGAGCGCCTGCGCGGCCTCAAGGTGGTCGCCAACGCGCGCGCGGTCGCGTGCCATGGTGCGGGCCTTGCGCTCGGCCTGCCGGTACTTGTACGGCTTGATCTCGCCCACGGGCATGGCTGCGATCTTGTCGTCGGCGACGGTGCGGGCCTCGGCCTGCGTGGGGATGGCGTCGTAGGCGGCGCGGCGCTGGGCCTCCTCGGCGGCGGCCTTGACCTTCTCGGCGCCCACGGCTGCCTTGACCGCCGGCTGCGCCTTGCGGTCCAGCCCCTTGAGCGCCTTGATCTCCGCTTCCGTGATCTTGCCGCGATCCGTCTCGGCCACGGCGCGGCGGGCCTCGGCGCGCTTGCGCTCGGGGTCGAGGTAGAGGTCGGGGTGCTCGGTCGCGAGCCGGCGGCGCGCGGCAGCGTCGATGACTTCCTCGCGTCCGGCGGTGAGCGTGTTGAGCAAGTCGCCCGCGGACGGGAAGCCGAACACCTCGGCGGCGGCCTGCGCGGACAGGCCCTCGTCGGCCACGACGCCGGACTTCTCCAGCGCGGCGACGGTGTCCTTGTCGTACTCCGCGGCCAGCGTGGCGCGGTCGAGCTTGATGTCATCGTGCAACCGCGCCCACGCGACGCCGGCCGGCGACTCGTCATAGCGGCGGGCTTCCTCGGCGGTGAGGTTGGCCAGCGTGGCGGCCTTGCGCTCGCGCTGCTCGCTCTTGAGGTCGGCCATGACCTTGCGGGTCATCTTCTCGCGCGCCGCGTCGCCGGCCTCCGCGATGAGCTTCTGGTTCGCGTCCCACAGCGCGAGCGCGGCGTGGTCGTTCTTCGTCTCGGCTGCGACTTCCTCGCGCGTCATCACGGGCTGCCCGCCGTGCTCCGCTTCGGCGGCGGCGATCTCCGCGTCGGTGGCGAGCATGCGGTCGAAGACATCGCGCAACTCGGGATTGAGCTTGTCCACGCCGATGTGCGCGCGGATCGCCTCGTATACGCGGAGCATGATGTCGCGCATCGTCGCGAAGGCGCGCCGCAGCGCGGGACTCGGCGCCTCACCCTTGAACAGGTAGGCGACGAAGGCGTCCGCGATGTCCTCGTGCCGCCCGATAGTCAGGTCTGAGGCATACTTGTCAGCGCCCGTCGCCTGCTTCAGGTCGGCCCACATTTGGCGCAGCCCTTCGGGGGCCTCCTTGTCAGCAGCGAGTGTGCGGATGACATCGACCATCCAGTGAGCCGACTCGTGCAGCGCCGTTGTCGCGTTCGCCGTCTCGAACATGTGGGCCACGCGGTGCAGGAGCGAATAGGCCCCATGCTCGCCCTGCCGCATCGCGCCGGCGGGCGCCGCCGACTTGGCAAACCTCACCATGAGCGCGTCCCACTTCGCCGCCGGCACCTCGGGGAAGCGGGCCTTCATCGTCTGCACGAAGCCGGACAGGATGCGGGCGACGGCGCGGGCTTCCTTGGCCGGCCGGCCGGCTGACCTGACCGCAGCTTCCAGCTTGGCCGTCAGCTTCGCCGTCTCGGTCTGGCTGCCGGCCTGCCGGTCGCGGATGTCGGCCAGCTCGCGTAGCGTCGCCGCGGTGCCGGCGGGGTCGCGGGCGGCGGACTGAGCAAGCGGCTCGGTGATGGCAGCGAGGACAGGTGCGCTACCACCACCGGCCGGCGCGTTGGGCGCTCCAGTCGCCCTCTCGGGCGGCGGGCTCAGGATACCCCGCACCGCCTCCGCAGCGGGAGCCGCTTCCTTGCCCAGCAGCCGCCCGACCACGCCGGGGGCGGCGGGGGCGGCCTCGATGGCGTCGGCAACGGCGCGGAGGGTGTCGCCGGGCTGTGACCCAGCGGTGATTTTCTGATCATTCTCCGATGATCCCGGCTTCGCTTCCTCAGCCGGCGCCGCTTCACCCTCCGGGCGCGCCGCCTGAAACAGCAGGTCCGCCCCCTCGGGCACGCCGAGCTTGGCGGTCAGCACGGCCGCCCGAGACTCGTCCTCCGCCGCCTGCACGGGGTCCGGCTCGGCCACCGGCTCGGCAGCCGCGGCTTCCTCAGCCGCCTTCTGGCGGGCCTTGGCCGACTCCTGCGCCTCGGTCAGCGTCAGCCCGCCCGGCCGGACCGTCGCGTGCTCCAGTAGGGCGTCCGCGATGGGGTCGTCCGGCAGGACCGCCATGGCCCGCTCGTACGGCACCTCCACCACGCCCGTCCGTGCGGCCTCCTCGTAGGCTCTGCGGCCTCCGGACAGCCGCTCGGCCTCCACGGCCGGCACGCGCCCGGCGCCCACCACAGCCGCGTCAAAGCCCTCCCGGTTGATGTAGACCGTCGGCACCTCGGCGCCCTCGGCCTGCGAGCGGACCAGCGCCTCGAACCGCTCCTGGTTCCGCGTCCGTACCTTGGTCTCGCCGGCCGCCTTGACGGCCTCGGTCAGTTGGGCGTGGTCGGCCACGGCCAGCACCTCGGCCATGCGGGCCTCGTGCTCCACGAACCGGGCCGCCTCGGCGTGCTGGGCCGCCCCGACCGCCCCGTGGACCACGAACGGCAGCGCCGCGCCGGCCGCACCGGCGATCTCGGACCCGATCTCGGCCCCCGTCGGCAGCTTGCCCGTGGCCGTGGCCGTCCCGGCGAGGTTCGCCGCCGCCATGGCGCCAGTCTGGACGGCCATCTCCTTGGCCGCCGCGCCGACCGTCACGCCGCCGGCCTTCTCGAACGCCGCCCCCGGCGGGAACAGCCCTTGCAGCGCCATGAGGACGCCCGCGTTGACCGCGCCGCCCTTGAAGGCCGCCGCCCGGACGCGGGCCACCTTCTCGGGGTCGCGGAGGAACGCCGCCACAGCCTTGGGGTCGGTCAGGTCCACTTCGGACCCCAGCAGGCTGCTCGCCAGCCCGCCCGCGCTCGTGATCCCCAGCCCCGTGAACAGGCCCAGCCGGGCCCCAACCACCGCCGCGTGCGCCTCGACCAGCCCGCCCGCCGTCCCGAACACCGGCGCCAGCGGGCCCGAGACGGCCGCCAGCCCCTCCAGTGTGCCGGCCAGCGGCGCCCCCGCCGCGGCGCCCGTCGCCCCGCCAGCGAACGAGCCCGCGATGGCCGGCGCGATGCCGACCAGCCCGCGCGTCGCGTCGAAGGCGTAGCCCTTGATGCCCTCCGGCCGCAGCCCGCCCACGGCACGGCGGGCCTTCTCGGCGGTCGTGATCCCGTCCGCCGCCCAGTCCGGCGGCTGGTTGAGCACGATGGCCGCCAGCACGCGCGTGCCCACGTCGGCATCCATCACGCCCGCAGCGATGCCGGGCCCGAGGATCGCTTGGCGGGCTTCCTTGTGCCCGCCGATGGCCCGCTCGACCGCCGCGAGCCGGCTCACGTCGTCGTGCGCGATGGCCGCGTTGTGCGGGTCGGTGAGCCACGCCGGCAGGTGCCGCGTCTGGCGCAGCGCCACGTCGGCGCCGTTGGCCACGTCCGTCGCCTGCTGCGGGCGGGCCCGGAGCGCAGCCGCGGCGGCTTCCGGAGCGGTGCCGAGCTTGTCGGCCAGCTTGAGCGCGGTCGCGTGCTGGTCGGGGTTCGTGGTCCCCATGACGCCGATGGCCGCGCTCGCACGGGCGCGCGCGATGGCCAGCGGATCGTCGATGTTGTCAGTGCCCGGCATCTGGCAGCCAGTCCTCGGTCGTCAGCTTGAACGCGTATCGCCGCAGCACTTCCTCGCGCGTCACCGGAGCGCCCGCGCGCTGGATCTGGTCCACGATGCCCACGAGGTCGGCCGGCGGGATCACGCCGCCCATCTCGGTCGAGAGGTCAACCGCCGTTCCGAACTTGCTCTTGTCGCGCCACGCGGACGGGTCCATGAGCACGGACGCGCTCAACTCGTCGGCGATCTTCTTCGCCTGATCCGTCGTCACCGGATTCTTCTGCTGGCTTTGCGCCCAGCGGATCGCGTCGTCGTACGCGCGCTTGAACTTGCCCGACTTCTTGCTGCGCTCGTCGTCGTCGCTGACGGTGTCCTTGCTGTAGAGCACGCTGGCCGCCTGCGACCCGATCTCGTCCGGCGACAGCGTGCCCACGCCGAGCTTCTGCTTGCTCTTGATCTTCTCGGCCAGCACCTCGGCCGACTTCGCGGACAGCCCCGAGCCGACCTTGGTCCGCGGGTCGATCTGCCCGACTTCCTCGGGCGTGGCCTTGCTGATCGCGTTGTCCACCTCGTCGTAGACCGCATCATCGGTCACGGCGAGGTCGATGCGGTTGTTCGCGATGCCCTTGAGGCCGCGAGCCTTGTCCGGGTGATTGTCCTCAAGCCACTGGAACGTGGCGTCCTTCGTCATGTCGGTCGCGTTGCCGCCTTGCTGGAGGTACGTGTCCCATGCGTCGAACACGTCGCCGGCCGTCTTATTGTCCGTCGCTCGCGCGCCATCGCCCATGTCGTCGATGATGCCGGACGCCCGCGCGCGTTCCTTGTCCGAAAGTCCCTTCGGCAGCGCGGCCTTCGCGGCAGCGACTCGCGCGCTGATCGTGTCGCCCTTGGCGAACGTCCACGCCGTCGCCGTCGCGCGCTGGCTGGTGCCGATGGAGTAGGCGTTCTCAACCTTCGGCCCCAAGTCCTCGATATCGTCCGCGGACAGGCCAGCCTTGTGCTTCTCGAAATACGCCTTGGCAGTCTGGTCGTCGCTGCGCGCCAGCAGGCCCTTGATGACCGACGCGTTCGCGTCCTCGTTCCAGATGGCATCGGCGTGGGCGACGTAACTCGCCTGATCGGTGTCCAACTTGTCCGGATGCGCCTCGGCAAACTTCACATTCGCTGCGTGTGCCGCGTCGCGGTAGGGCTGGATCACGCGCTCGTCAAGGATGTACGGCGCGTCGCTGCCGGTGTCGCCGCCGGAGATTCCAACGACTCCAGCCGGCAGGCTCGGCGTCTGGCTCGCGCTCACACCACCGTTGGACACGGCCAGCGTGATGCTCTTGTTGAACGATCCGAGGAGCCGCTGGTTGGCTTCGACCGACCGCTTCCAGATGAGCGGCTCAACGTGGTCCGTCGCCTGCCGCGCGAGGTTCGCCTTGATCTGCCGCGCGTTCTGCTCCGCAGCGGTCCGCGCTTCGGGCGATGTGATGCGCGACAGCCGCTCGGACACGGCCTCGTCGTAGGCCGGAAGCAACTGCTCGTAAGCCTGCTGCGCCGCCGGACCGTCCTTGGAATGGAGATCCTGGTACAGCCCGTCCGCGAAGTCATTGATGTCGGCCGTGGCCTCGAACTCGGACGCTTGATCCGCCTGCTTCTTCGCCTTGATCGCCTCGTCCGCCAGCACGCCCCCGATGCTTGACACGCCCGCCGCCACGCCGCCGCCCTGCGACAGCGCGGACACGTCGGCGGACTGGTACGGCGCCGCGAGCGGCTGGGCGGCGACCTGCTGCGACTTCAGGACGGGCACTTGCACTGTCAGTACCCTCCGGAGAACGTGCCGTAAGCCTGCCCCGCCTCGCCGAGCAAGCTGCCCAGCGCCGCCTGCGTGCCGGACTTCTTCGCAAGGTCCGACTGGTACTCGAACGCCTGCGCCCGCTGCCGGTAGCCGAACACCTCGTTCGCCGTGTTGACCCTGATCTGCGCCACGTCCAGCGCGCCGATCCGCGCGGTGTCAGCCGCTACCTCGGCCGGCGTGCCCGAGTCCAGCGCCAGCCCCGCGCCCGCGTACGCCGCGCGCTGGCTGCCAATGATCTGCCCGATGTGCTGCTTCAACTGCTGCTCGTCGATGGCGCCCCGCCGCTGCGCGTCATTCGCCTGATACCGCGCCATCTGGGCGTTGTTCGCCTCGATGGCCGCGTTCGCCTCGCCCGCCTGCTTGGCAGCCCCCGCGCCCAGCAGACTGCCAGCCACCTGCGCGCCCAGCGCCAGCTCCAAGCCGGTACACATCTACACCTCCGCCCTCGGGTACAGGCCCTCCACCAGCATCGGCAGCGGGTCCGTCTGCCGGATCACGATAGACGACTTCAGCTTGCTGCTGCTCCGCATCTTGCACGTCGCCTTGCCCGAGAACAGCGCCACCGGGTCGCTCGTCAGCACCGGCGTCTCGCGCATCGGCACCAGCACGCCCCCGTCGCTCGGGCCGAACTTCGCCCCGCGCGTCCGGTGGACGATGGCCGTCACCTCCGCAGGCCGCACCATCTTGCCCGCGATCTTGCCGTCGGGCACGTCGAGGTCCAGCGTCTCGATCTCGGCCGAGATGTAGATGCCGAACTGGATGATTCCGAGCGGCTTCTGGAAGAACACCGCCCCGTTCGCCACCGCCACAGTCGGCTGCCGGATGCCGTCGCCCAGCACGTTGAGGATGCGGCCCTCCAGCCGCGACAGGCCGGTGTAGGTCCGGACCATCTTGGTCCAGACCGTCGCCGCGATGCCCGCCGCCAGCCGGTCGGTGCAGTCCTGCTGGAACTCGACCGTCACCTGCGACGTGCTCGTGAAGCCGGTCACGAACACCTCGACCGTGTCGCCCGTCACGGGGTCCGTGAGCCGGTAGCCCGTCAGGCCCACGTCCACCGCCGCGCTCGTGAACAGCGCGAGGTGTGCGTTGGTCGCCAGCGTGGCGCTCGTGCCCGCGAGGTACGTGCTGCCGCCCGTGAGCGTCAGCGTGATGTCCAGTGCCGGGTCGATGATCGGATGCAGCCACTCCGGGTGCTCGCTGTTCCGCCCGTCCCACGTCAGGCCCGAGTCCACGAAGAACGAATCCAGCGACTCGTCGTAGTCCGTCTCCTCGCCGGCCTTGCGCGGGCGCATGCGCTCGATGTTGCGCACCGTCGTCGGCCCCGTCGTCTCGGCCGACAGCCCCTGATTCGTGCGCCAGTCTTTGAGCAGCGAGAGCCCGTCGGCCGTGAGCCAGTGCCCCTCGCGCACGAACGCCAGCCACTTCGCGAGGAAGAACTTGTTGCTGCCGAGGTAGGCGTTGAGCCAGAACGTCGGGCTGCCCGCGTAGCCCGTGAAGCTGTAGTCGTAGCCGAGGTAGCGGACCATCTTCACGATGGGGTAGCGGGCGAGGAAGTCCAGCCACGGCCCCATCCAGATGCGCCACATGTTCGCGGCGCTGGCCTCGGCCAGATCATCGTCCTCGCCGCCGTTGTCCTCGTCCGGCAGCAGGTCGGGGATCTGCGAGCCGGCAGCGACCGTCTCACCGAAAAACACCGGCTTGTTGCGGCCCTCCGCGAACTCCAGCAGCGACACGAGCGAGAGGTTCTTCGGAGTGCCCTCTTGGAACTCCGCGGCGTCGAACGGGTCGATGCCGATCCAGTCCACCGACGCGTCGCCCGGATACCAGAGCGACCAGTCCGTGACGGTCGGGGACGGCAGCACGCTCCAGCACGTCGCGACCTTGTTGAAGCTGCTGGCCGTCTGCGCGTTGGCGATGGACCGGACGTAGAGCCGCGCCGCCGCGAAAGCCGCGGGGAAGTCGTCGCGGTGGTAGCCCTGCGAGACGAGGTTCGCTTCGCCCGCGAACAGCAGCATCACGGGCTTGTTGTACTTGCCCAGCGCCACGCCCAGCGCCGCGAGCTGCGCGAGGATGCCCGCGTACTGGTCGGCCGGCGCCGCGTCCGCGATGATCGTGTCCACGCCGACGTTCGGGAACTGCACTTGGTCGATGAGCGTCGCGTGCATCTGCGCAAGCTGGCCGTTCGCGTCGGACGCCTGCAAGTCCGCCAGAATCTCCGCCTCGGACAGCGTCATCGACCAGTAGTTGATATCGCCCGTCACGACGGTGAAGTCCATGATCTGGCTGGCCGGCACCGTGATCGTGGACGTGCCCTGCAACTGGAACGAGACGCCCGCGACCACGTTGATGGCCGTGAAGACCTTGGCCTCCAGCGTCGCCTCGAACGTCGCTTGCACAGCGCCGGCCGTCTTGGTGACGTCCACCACGAGGATCTTCGTGCCGCTCGCCGGGGGCGTCGCGGTCGTGACGAGGATGTTCAGGTTGGCGCCGCCCACGCCAGCCCCCGCGCCGCCAGAGAGCGCCTTGTCGAAGTACGCCGTGCCCAGCGTGCCGGGCCATGACGGCAGCGTGCCGCGGCGGCGGAAGTCCGCCTGCTGCGTCGCCGGCACGGTGATGCCCGACGTGCCGGCCAGCGTGAACGATACGCCCGCGTTCTCGGTCGCGACGAGGTAGAAGTGGCCCTCAAGCAGCGCCTCGAACACCAAGTCCGGTGCCCCCGCGCTCGGGTCCACGTCGATGATCTCGATCCACGAGCCGACGGGGTAGGTCGTCGCGCTCGTGATGGTGATGTTGACGCCCGCGCCGCCGGACAGCGCTTTGTTCAGGATGGTCGTGCCCGGCGCACCGTAGGCCGGCTCGCCGTGCGACGCCGACGTGGCGCCGATGTTCAGGATCGCGCCCGCCGTGGCCGGCGCGCTCACGATGTTGCCGGCCTTGATGAAGACAGGCCGGTGAGTCGCCGGCACCGTGATCCCGCTCGTGCTGGCGAGCTCGAAGTGCTGGCTCGCCTTGCCCGTCACCGTGAACGTCTGGCCGAGCAACGCATCCCTGAAGACGCCGTTCGGCTGCGTCGCGCCGGTCATCACACCGTTCAGCGCCGTGCCGATGAAGCCGTCGGCGTTGGCCACCCAGACGTTCGTGCAGACGACGGAGTCGCCGTTCTCGACCGCCGGCAGGAACGAGTTGACCTGCACGTTGCCGCTGCCCGACGCGGTGGTCGCGTCCGCCGTGGACGGGATGAACGCGTGGATGCTGTTCTGGTGCAGCGCGCGGATGGCCAGGTTATCGGCCGCGAAGTACCCGAGGCCCATCATCACGTAGCCGTCCGGCGGCTCGTACTTCGCGGCGTACTTGTAGACCGGGTTGATCGTGCGGTTCACGACGGCGTACAGCGCGTCACCGTCCGGCCCGGACTCCACGGCCACGGACTCGAACCCCGCGTCGTCGCCGGTGTAGAAGCTCTTGCCCGTGTCGTGCGTATGCCACGCGGCGATCTCCTGCTCGCGCACGTAGGTGTTGGCGATGAGGATGCCGTCGCTGCGCACGGCCCAGAGGATGCTGTGCGGGAGGCGCTGGTAGGCCCACTGCGTCAGGCTGAAGCCGTCCACGAGCGCCGGGGCGTAGGTGGTGAGGTCGCGGCCCTTCTGGAACTCCACGAGGTCGGAGCGGAAGTCGCGCACCGTCGCGCAGCGGCTCTGCACGAACAGCGCCGCGTCGTCGATCACGATGGGCGTGACGCCGGCCGACCCCACGCGCCCGCGCAGCTTGGCGCGCACCTGCTGCGGGATCAGCGTGCCGTCCGCGTCGCCCTCGATGAAGTAGAAGGCGTGATTGGACATCGCCACCAGCGCGTCGCCAATGGTCAGCAGGTGCCGAAGCTCCTGCGCCCCAACGATGGTGCCCGTGATCGAGTCGTCGTCCTTGAAGGGCGAGCTGTGCGTGAAGTTGAGGAAGTCCCCGACCTTGGACATCCAGAAGTCGGCGGGCTTCTCATTCGTGGCGGCGAACGCGAGGCGCTGGTCGTGCAGCCCGACCGCCGCAGGGAACTTGTCCGTCCCGCGGAACGGGTTGTAGTAGCGCGGGGGCGTGTCGGACGTGTCGGCGCCGTCGCCCACCACGCTGGTGACGTTCGGGTCGCTCCACGTCACGAGGCCGCTGGTCGCGTCCACCTCTGTGACCGTCGCGACGTAGCCGAACACGCCGTTCGACTTCCTGTAGACGTAGTATTTCTCGGCTTCGGGAACGACGTCCCACGTCAGGTTGACCGTGGGCGACGTCGTACCGTGGTTGATCGTGACGGCCGTCGCCGTGAAGTAGATCGTCCCGACGTCCGTGGTCCAGTTGATGCCGTCGCTGTTGTCGAGGTGGAACGAGTTGGCCCCGACCACCGAGACGGTGTAGGTCTTGCCGACGATGGCGGCGAACGCCTCGGCCGTGGTCGTGGACGTGGCGAACACGATGAGGATCTCGTCGCCTGTCGTGAGCCCGTGCGCGGTCGCGCCGATGAGCGCGTCATCGGCCGCCGTGCCCGTCGTTGTGCCCGAGTCGAGCGTGCTGGACAGCGCCACGAAGTCGGCCGCGTAGCCCGCCGGCACGGTGATCCCGGTCGTGCCCGACAGGTCGAACGTGTTGGCCGTCACCACCGACAGCGTGAACGCTTTGTTCAGCAGCGCCGCCTCGAACGTCGGGTTGAGCGAGCCCGTCAGCGGGTAGACGCGAATGCAGATGATCGTCGTGCCGTTGGAAATGCCGTAGGCCGTGGACGTGATGCGCACGTCCGAGCCAGAGCCGCCGGTGATCGTGCCGGTGCTATTGGTCGTCGCCGCGACGCCGCCCGGCAGCGACTCCTCGAACGTGTCGCGCTTGACCGCCGTGACCTTGTAGGCGTCGATGGTGCCGGTGCCCGTGCCGCCCTTGGTCGCCGCCAGGTTCAGCGGCCCGTCGATGGGCGGCGCGAAGTCGATGGCCTTCATGGTCCACGTCGTCGCAGCCGTGCGCCGCAGCTCGTAGGGCGGGTGCGTCGGGTGCGCGCACCACGTCACGTCGCCGGACTGCGCGAAGCGCACGTCGAACACCTCCGTCGTGCGGTACGGCGAAGGGATCTCGAAGATGCCCGCCGCGTCGGCCGCAGGCGTGGTGACGACGCCTTCCAGCGCCAGCCACGTCACGGGATTCGTCGGCACGAGCGGCGGCGTGCCCACCTGCGCGATGCAGCAGTAGTAGACCAGCGTGACACCGGAGTCCGTCTCCCGCACGAGATCGCCCACGTTGTAGAACTTCGTGATGTCCCACTGGGCCGTGAGCCCGTCCGTCACAATCCGCCCGCCGTCCTGCCAGAGCCGGATGTAGAAGTCGCCCAGCTCCATGATGTAGCGGTCGTCGTCGTCGAACGACCACTCCGCGAGCCGCGGGGGCTTGGTCGAGTCCTTGACCGTGCCGAGGTACTCGAACCCGCTGCGGTTCGCGGCGGCGCCGGAGCGCATCACGAAGACGTTGTTCAGCTTGCGGGCGCTGATGAAGTAGCGCTCGGTGTCGCTGCGCGCGTCGAGCACGGCCGACAGCACGCCGCCCGCGAAGCTGTGGACGGTGAGGTCGAGAGGCTTACCCATTCCGATGCGCCGTCACGAACGAATCGTCCGGGACCTCGTCACGCGCGTCCTCGTTCGCGTCCGAGCGCTGCGCACTCAGCAACTCAGCCCGGTACGCCTGCCACGCGTTCCCCTGCTTGCTCGCGTCCGCCCCGAGCCCCGGCGCCATCTCGAACGCCAGCAGCCACGCGAAGGCCGAGACGAACTTCGGATCGTCGCTGTAGAGCAGCGCGTTCGTGGCGTTGAACGTGTATTCCGCGATGGCCCCGCCGTCTTCGTCCACCGCGACGTTCGTGTAGATCGCGCGGTCGGCCGCGAACTGCTGAATCTCGAACGTGTTGGGCTTCGGGTTGTCGCGCGCCTCGCCCGGCAGCCGGACCGCGCGGATCAGCAGCGCGTCCGTCGGGTAGAGGTATTGATACCGCCAGCGGCCCGACCACACCTGGGTTCCGTCGTCCGTGTCGCGCAGGGTCATCTCGGCCATCTTCATCGCGAAGCCCCACGGGTAGTCCCGCAGCGCTCGCTCGCGGCACGGCGTGTAGAACGTCGTGACCTGCTGGCCCTCGATGCTGAACCTGTCCGAGTCGATGGTCGGGATGCCGCCGATGGTCGTGGTGCCCGAGATCGCGTTGGTGTTCCCCAGCCGCGCGAGGGCCATGTTCGCGATCTGGATCTCGGTCAGTGCCATGTGGTCCTCAAATCACAAGGCCCCGGCAACCGGGATCGCCGGGCACCGGGGCCAAGTCAAGGAGAGCAGCGACGGTCAGGAATGGCGTGCGGTATGGGGAACTTCGGGTGCGGCGCCGGCGACGCGCGGCTTGACGGGCTTGGGCGCGGTCGGAACTTCGTACTCCTCGACGACGTCAGCCCACGTCGGCAACTCGCGGTCGCACGCCTCGCGCAGCGGCTTGCCGTCCTTCCAGAGCTGCTTGCCGTCTGGCCCGCGCACCTTGCGCGTGGTCGGCTGGAGCAGAAGGAAGAACGTGTCTCCGGTGAACACGAGGTCCGTGCCGGTCCACGCGCCCTCCTTCGGGCAGCGCGCGTTGGCCATGAACTTGTAGTAGTGGTCGCGCGGCTTCTCGCCGGCCTTGGGCTCGGCCAGCGCGTGGGCGGCGTGCGGCTGTTCTGCGGTGGGCATGGGTCAGACTCCGAATCAGCCGATGGCCGGGGCGATGGCGGGCGAGGTGTAGCCGGACGCGTTGTAAGTGCGCATGTCGATGGCCTGCGCCAGACCCGAGGTCACGATGCCAGCCGTCGCGTCGCCCACGGTCGTGATGTAGAGGCCGAGGTAGCGCTTGTAGACGCCGCCCGTGGACTGGATGCCGGGGTTGTACGTGCCGTTGGGCATATAGATGACCGTCGGTGCGAGGCCCGATCCGATGCCGGCCGCCGCGTAGCTGGCCTGCGGGATGATGCCCGTGGACCAGTGGATCGTCGGGGACGACGTGAGGTCCGTGGACGACGCCGACGAGCGCAGGTCGATGCGCACGGACGTGCCCACCGGCGTGCCAGTCCAGAAGAAGTAGAGCAGCATCGGATTCGTCGTGCCGAACATCTTGGGCGTCGCCGCCAGATCCACGAGGTTCGTGGACTGGAGCGTGGTGTTGTTCGGCAGCGCGAGCGCCGAGGCGAAGAGAAGCTGGGCGTCGAGGACGGGCATTGGGTTGTTTCCTTGTTCGTCCGGAGGATCAGATGCTGACCGTGCCGGTGGTCACGGGCGTGGCTTCGGTCGTGAGCTGATCCACGGTGCGGACCGGGATGCCGAGGAACATCGTCACGGGCTTGCCCGCGACGGTCTCCACGGTGAGCTGCGAGCTGGCCTTGTTGAGCGCCATGATGTGCAGCGCGTACGCGATGGTGCGGTTGCAGTAGTAGGCGAGCCGCACGCCCGACGTGTTCTTCGGAAGCTTGTGGAACGCCAGCACCATCATGTTGAGCAGGAACGTGCTGTAGTCGGTGAGTTCCTGGTCGCCCGTGAGGCCCACGGCGTCGGCCTTGCTGATGTTGGCGATGCGGATCGCGTAGCGCCAGTCGCGCACGCTCAGGCCGCAGGTCCACTCGTACCACTCGATGTAGGCGCGCAGGGCCGAGGTCGATGCGCCGAGCGTGGTGCTCGTCTGCCACATCTTCTCGCCCTTGTCCTCGACGACTAGGCCCGCCTGCCCGCCCTTCATGTAGATGCCTGCGACGGCGCGGGGGCCGTGGCCGATCAGCCACATGCTGAAGTTGTCTGTGCTCGACCCACCCGCGTCGATCATCGACGGGCCGGTGAGGCCGTCGAGGTCGTTGTAGCGCGGCGACAGGCCGGTGAAGTCCGACGGCGTGGTGATCGAGTTGCCGTAGAAGAACAGGTTGGTGAACTTCTGGCCGAACGCCTCCATGAAGGCGGCGCGCTCGTTCATGCGGTAGCCGGCCGGGTTCGGGGCCGACTCGACCAGCACCTTGTCGATCACCGAGTACGCCTCAAGGATGGCGCAGCTATCGGTGAACTGATCGGTCGTGCTCTTGCCGGGCGTGACGCCAGCATTGAGCTGGCGGCTCGTGACCGTCGGCAGCGACGTGCGCACCGTGGTGCGGTGGCCGGTCGGGAGGTTGCCCAGCTCCCAATACACGTCCGGGATCAGCTCGTTGGCCTGATTCAGCATCTCGATGGGCGTGGCCTGAGTGCCATCGGGATTCGTCTGGCTGTTGAGGTCCAGAAGGGTCGGTACGCCAGCGGCGAGAACGGCCATGTCGGTTTACTCCGGTGCGATCAAATGCCGGGGGTCCGCTCGTGAGCGGGCCACAGGGCGGGGGAGTTGGGGAACTCGCGCTTGGCAAGGGATGGCGTGACGGGTGTCGCCGGGCCGGTGCGCGCCATGGGCGCCTCGCGGCCCGCCTTGGCGAGCTTCGCGAAGCCATCGAACACGTTGCGGTCGAAGATCACGCCCGTGGACTTCATCCACTCCGCGACCTTGTCTCCGAACGTCTGGCGCACGAACGAAGTCACCGAGACATCCAGATCGTGCAGCGTGTCGGGCGTGTACGCCGCGCGCAGGTTGGACAGCGCGGTCTCGCGCCACGAAGCGAACTCGGCCTTCTCGGCGGCGGCGCGCTGCGCGTCACGCGCGAGCACGGCCTGCGCAGCCTCGGGCGAGACCTTGTTGGTGCGCGCCCACTCCACCGTGGCCTCGACGTGCTTGTCGTCGATGCCCTCGGGAGCGGTCAGCTTGTATTCGGCTGGAGCCACCGGCGCGGGCGCGGCCGGAGCCGGCGTGCCGAGCAGGGTGTCAGGCGCGGGCGCAGCGGGAGCTGGCGCTTCGGCCGCAGGAGCGGCGGGCGCAGCAGGAGTCACAGCCTTGGTCATCGGGCACCTCCGCGCGGTTCTTTCCCGCGCGGGCGCCCCTTGAAGCGATTTCGGCTAGTCCTGCAAGGCCCGCAGCAGAAGATTTCGCAGAAATCCGGGCGCGGTCACGTTCTCGCTGGCGGCCTTGGTCTGGAGTTCGTGCATCTGCGCGGCCGTGAGTCGCACGGTCACGAGCGCACCCAGCTTCTCGGGACGCTCGTCGCCGTGCCGCACGCGCTGGTAGCCGCCGTCGGCAGCCGGCGGCATGAGCGTGGTTTTCTCGCGCTCGCTCACGGAAGTTGCGCGGCCTGCGCGGCCATCATCTTGGCCCGCTGTTGGGTTTCGGCGTCCGCGCGGTCGAGTGTCATTTCGGCCACCAACCCAGCATAGAGCGCCGGGTCGGCGGCGTCGCACAGGGACTTGAAGGCGATCCCGATGCTGCGCTGGCCCTCGCGCTGGGGTGAGTCCGACGCACCCTCCAAGTCGGCCCAGAACATGAGCCACTTGAGGAAGTGCCGGCCGACTGCGTCGGCGCCAAGCCGCCGCACCGAGTCCTCGTCGCGGAGTTGCGTGAGGTCAGCGGCTGCGTGGCCGTTGTCCTCGGCGGCGATGGGAGTCGGTGGTGCTGCTGGGATCAATCCCACGTCCAAACAAGGAGCACGTTCAGGCTCAGAATCGTAGCGCTCGTGGCCGCGCTCTCGCCGCTGATCAGCAGCACCGAACCGGCGGCTAGCGCATCCTTGCCGGCATTGACCACGGTGGTGCTCGACCACGGCGTCAGCCCGACGCCGGTGGCGGTGGCAGCGCTCGTGGCCGTCATGATCTCGCTGCCGGCGGTTTGGTTCGTCTTCCACGCCGTCACGCTCACCGTCGGCGTGCCGACCTGCACCGAGCAGTGGCCGGCGCAGTAGATGCCGATGAGGTGCGCGGCGAACGGCATCGCCAGCCCGACCGTCGCGGTCACGGCCGAGCCGATCAGCCACACCTTCGTGGCCGTCAGCGCCTGCGATGGCACGTTGATCGGGTACATCCCGACCGTCCCGCTTCGCTGAGAGAGTAGCCCGCTGCCGCTCATGGGATTACCCCAGCGCCGAGACGAGGAGCTTCGTGCTGGCCGTTGGCGTCGTGCCGCCGGCTAGCTTGCGCACGTACAGCGTCGTGTTGATGAAGCCGGCCGAGAAGTCGAGGACTGCCGTGTGCGGCGTGCCCATCCAGTAGAACGCCGCCGTATTTCCCGTCCCGGCGACGAAGCCGAACTCCAGGTCCTGATCGCACGTCGATTCGATCAGGAGCTTCAGGACGGGCTGTGCGTCCGTCCCGGCGATGGTGGCAACCCACGTCGTGCCGGAGAACGACGAGCAGTCGGCGTTGCGGTAGGGCGTGATGATGTCGGGGGCGCGGGCCATGGATCAGGCTCCTAGAGCGCGGCGAAGATGCCGGTCATCTCAACCAGCGCGGTCTTCTCCGCGGCGATGGCGGTCAGCGTGTTGTCGATGAGGTCCTTTGTGTCCTGTGACGCGGCGCTCATCTGCACGCGCAGCGTGTGCCAGAAGACGCGCTTGTCTTCGAGGCCGTGAATCGCAACCGCCAAGGCGAGCTTGGCATCGGCAAGACTGAGGTCCGGGTTCATGCTCCCTATCTCCCTGCGCCAGCGGTGGCCAGCGCGTCCAGTGCGGTCCGGTTTGTGGCAGTTGGTGTTGTCACGACCTGAACACTAGCCCCCATACCTGCGCGGTGATGATCAGCGTGCCAGCCGCGGCGGTGAGCGTCGCGCTCATGGTTAGGAACTTCGCGGCCGAGATGCAGTCGATGTCGTATGGCGCAGAGATGTAGCCAGTCTCAACGCGCGTGAGGGCGTCCGTGATGACCAGCGCGCCGAACTGAGCGGCGAGACTGGTTCCACCCTCGGAGAGAAATACGGTTGCAGTGTCGCCTGCGCCGGCAAAGTTGTCGGATCGCACGCAGATGTATTTCACGCGCGCGATGTACCCCGTAGGCAAATAGGCCCGCTGGGACGTGTCGCCGGGGCCGGGCGTTGTGAGCGCAGTCGTTGCGTTCTGCGCGCACGACGCCCCGAAGCTGGCGATCAGCGCCATGTGGTCGAACGTCTCGGGCGGGAATACGGTCACGTCAGCCTCCAGCGCCGGCCTGCGCCAGCGCGTCGAGTGCGGAATCCTGATTCAGTTTGGTTTCGGACAGCTTCTTCGCGGCGTCGGCCATCTGCGGCGCGGCGGCTGCGGCCTGCTGGGCTGCCATCTGCTGCGCGCGCGCGTCGCGCACCTGCGCGGTCTCTTCGGGCGAGCGCGTGCCCTTGGGCGGCACACCAGTCGCCTGCGCATGCTCGCGGATCACCTCGTCGGCGTCCGTGTTGTCGAGCGCCGGCTGGCCGTACATGCCGGCCATCTGCCCGACGAACAGCATGTGTCGCTCAAGCGCCGTGACGCCGATGGACTTCTGGGCCTGCGCCATCGTCGAGATGAGCTGCACGCGCAGCGCCCTGCCCTGCAACTCGGGCGGCGGCGCCGGCAGCAACTCGGAGTCGCGGCCGACCGCCCAATCCGCCGCGGAGCGCCGAGCCATGATGCCGAAGATGCGGTCAATGGCCGGCACATGGAAGTCGTCCGACTGCCGCGTGACGACGGGGCCGAGCATGCCGTACTGCTCGTCGCGCGTCTGGTAAATCTCAGCAGCGGTCGCGCGCTGATTGCGCTCGTCGGACAGGATCGGCGCCATGATGTCCGCATAGAAACCCTGCCGGATGCGCCAGCGGATCTGCTCCATCTTGGCCTCGATCTGGTCGAAGCGCACGCGCACCTCGTTCATCGGTTGGAGCGATGGCTTCTGTCCGGCTTGGACGCCGTCCTCGACGTTGACCGCGCCCGGTGTCGCGTACACGGTCTTGTTGCGCCACGACGGTCCGCCGACCAGCGTGGGCGAGACTTCCTTGCGGTAGGCGTTGAGCGTCTGCCGCTCCATCTCCTGGAGCATGAGCGCGTCGCCCAGCGTAGCGAAGCCGGGCGCGCAGTTGCCCCACACCTCGCCCGCCGCGAGCGGACCCCAACGCGGCGCCGCGACGGGGAAGTCGTCGTATCCGCCCTCGCGCAGCAGTTGCTTGTCGTCCAGCGGGCTGGACGGTTCCCAATAGCACTCGGCAAAACGCTTCTTCGTCGCGTCGTACTCGGAGCGCTGCGTGTCCCAGCCGTCATTCGGGTAGATCATGTGGCGCACGGTGAACTTCGCCGTCTCGTTCTTGTCCGTGATCGCCCGCTTGGCCTGCGCGGAAAGCTGGTCGTACCCGAACGCTTCCGCGAGGTTGCCGGCCGTATCCTGCCACTCGCGCGCGAAGTGGTTGACGCGCCGCCGGCTGTCCTGCGCGATGGCGTAGGAGCCGATGGCGTGCGTCTCGCAGCGGATGACGGTCTCGGCGTCCTCCTCGATGGACATGGCCGCCGTGGCGAACAGCCCGCAGTCCCAATACAGCGTCTCGGCCTCGGTGTAGAAGTTGGACCGCTCCATCACCATGAGCACGGCGTCGCGCACGTCGGACAGCCAGCGCTTCACGGACGCCATGCCGTCCAGCGTCGCGTCCATCGTCGTCAGCGCGAACCACTGGCTGTAGGGCGACGACAGCTTGGACATGAAGCCCGCCGCCATCGTGCGGCTCGCGCGGAACGCCTCGTTGTCGAGGATCGCGCCGAAGGCGGGCGCGGGCTGGCTGGTCACGCACCACTTCGGCCGCGACGGGAGCACGGTCTGCCCGATGAGCGCCCACTTCGTGCGCAGCGGGGACATCTCCTGCCACAGCGCGCCGTGGAGCTTGTCGAGCCGCTGACGCTTGCTCAGTCCCGACGTATCGGGCGGCTTCTTGCCGGTGCCGTTCGACGCGGCGGTGCTCGGCTCGGCGTAGGCTGTCGCCACCGCCAACCTTGAAACGATTTCTTCGCCCAGCGCAAGCGAAAAGCGGCCCGCGCGTGCCGGGCAGACACCGCGGGCCATGGCACGGCGGCGGGCGATACCGGGAAAGGGGAAGTGCCGCAGGCTCGCGCGTGCGGTCTTAGGCTAACCCGACGAGCCGATTAGCTTCCAAAGGTTCTTCGGGCCGGCGCTGCCAAGTCCTTTTCCGCCCGTCAGCATCGTGTCGCTCGCCCCGTACGCGCCGATGGCCGCCTCCTTCGCGTGCTGCGCGGCGAGGCTGATATCCACGCTGGGGTCAGGCACCACCGGCGGCTTCTTCAGGCGCGGGAACTTCGGTGCGTCGGGCTGGATGTGCTTGAGCGGGTCCTTCACGTTCTTGATGAGCGCGGGCAGGCTCAAGTAGCCCTTGGCGGCGCCGGCTGGGTCGCACATATGGCCTCCGACGCTACGCCACGGGCGCCGGCACTTCAAGGCGCTTCCGGTAGCACCGGCCCACTTCGACCCACCCAGCGCGCGTGTACGTCACGCAGGCGGCCTCGGACGGGTCACCGAGGCTCGTGCCGGACGTGAAGCTCCGCGCCCCTGCGTCGCGCGCGTGGGCCTCGGCAACGGCCAGCAGGCGGGACGAGTGCCCAGCGCCGCGGTACTCCGGCGCGACGTACAGCGCCAGTTCGCTCGCGGTCGGCACGCCGCTCCACGAGTCGGGCGCCACGAGGTAGGCCATGAAGCCCGCCACCGCGCCGCCCTCGATGTCCACCACCAGCAGCGTCCCGGCCGCGACCAGCCGGTAGGCCACAGTCGCCACCCGCTCGGCGTCCAGCGGCACGTCGCGCAGGGCGGGGGCGGCGGACCACATGCGCTGGGCAAGGCGCAGCACGGGGGCGATGTCGGCGTCGGTCGCGCGGCGGATGATCGTCACGTCGCCGGCTCCGCCGCGTGCCCGTTGGCCGGCGGCTCGTCCTCCAGCAGCCGCAAGCCCTGCGGCGGCCGATCCGGCGTGTCGAAGTCCGGGATCTTGTCCGCCTCGCTCGTCACCGCAGGCTGGCTGCGCTTCAAGATCGTGCGCAGCTCCGCCTGCGCGCGCGCCAGCACGCGACCCACCGCGCACACCTGCACGTCCGCCGGGTTCGGCGGCGCGAGCGCGACAGCAGCCTCCCAGCGGTCGATCTGCCCGCCGAGGTCCGGCAGGCCCTCCATGACGCCCATGTTCGCGATGGCCACGCCCGCGTGCAGGATCTGCATGTTGAGCGGCGGCATCTGCTGCTGCGGGGGCGGCACGGGCTGGACCGGCAGCGGGGCGCCGTTGCGGGCGGCCTCGGCCGCTTGCGCGAGGTGCTCGAAGCGGTGATTGCTGAAGTGATTCGTCACGCGTTTCCTCCGTCGCAAACAAGGTCATACCAAGATTCCTTCACGGCCAGCCATCCGCTGGCCCACGCCCGCCGCCACCGCGCCGCTATCGAACGCGTTCCGGTGCGCGCGCCGCTCCGCCGCCAGCCCCTCCGGGATCGGCAGCACGCGGCTCACCGACCGAGCCACGGCGGCGCGTCCTCCATCACAGCAACCTGCGGCCTGCTGCTGTGCCGCGCCATCGGATTCTCCCGCGGCGCCACCGGGAAGGCAAACGTTAGCGCCAGCGCATCCGCGAGGTCCGGGGAGCGCATGCCCCTCGCGCGGAGTTCATCCTTGCTCTCCATCTGCATCCGGCTGTCGGCCTTGCTGTAGCTGTACGTCGGCGTGCACAGGTCCGCCTTCAGTTCCTCGTTGTTCGGCAGCGCCGCGCCAGACTCCAGCCAGTCGCGCATCGCGCTCCACATCTCGGCCTTGCGGTTGATGAAGTGCGGCGAGCTGGCCTTGCCGCCGAAGTCCACGCCCAGCGGGCTGTAGTTCAACTGCCGCAGCCGGTCGATCACGCCCTCGCCGCGCCCCGCGTCCACGAAGCACGCGTCCGCGCCCCACTCGTCGATCTCGCGCGCCACCTCCGCCGCGAGGCTCATGTTGTCGATGCTGCGGTAGATCTTGGGGTGGAACGACGCCAGCCCCTGCCGGCGGAAGATCACGCTGCGGTCCCCGCCGAAGCGCGCCACGTCCACGCCCAGCACCTTGGCGGCGCTGCTGTAGTCCTCGTCGCGCAGGTGCTTGCCGGACGCGCGCAGCACCACGTCCATCGGGATCAACTGGCTGTCGGACTCGGCCGTGAAGTCGTTGAGCATCTCCTGCCGGAACTGAGCGTCCGTCATGTTCTCGCGCATCTTCGCGATGATCTCGGGCGTGAACACGCCCGTGTCCATGACGGTGTACATGAGCCCGACCCACTCGGCGGCCGGCGCGTCATTCTGCCGCACGGCCTTGTGGTACAGCTCCGACAGCAGGTTCAGCCCCTTGCTCGTCCCGATGAA
>Ga0070698_100000345_pt1 | contig 47885 bp, 39 predicted proteins | sample KBSK1502metaG_FD_65477 | JGI IMG/M metagenome (GOLD analysis project Ga0070698, IMG submission 65477) | Corn, switchgrass and miscanthus rhizosphere microbial communities from Kellogg Biological Station, Michigan, USA - KBS K1-50-2 metaG | ecosystem: Host-associated > Plants > Roots >...
CCGCCCTTGACTTGCCCGCCGCACGCTCCCTATGCTCAGAACTCCGTGCGAAGTTGGGTTCCACAGGAGTCACGTTGCCCAACCATCCTCAAAACCTGACCGTGGCCACTACCGGGGCCAGCGGCTCGCTGTTCCTGAAACACTTTCTGCTCGCGGTCGAGCGTGACCAGCGTGTCCAGACCGTGAACTTCATCGCGTCTGACAGCGCGCTGCGCGTGATGGCCGAAGAACTCACTCTTCGCGGCCGCAGCAATCTTGTCGGTCAGTTGCTGGGGAAGGCTTCGCGCAAAATTAAGCAGCAGGCTAATGCCGACATTGCCGCCAACGTCGCCAGCGGTTCCTATCCGGTGGACGCCATGGTTGTGATCCCATGCAGCGTCGGTACGCTGGCGCGCATTGCCAATGGCATTGCCTCACAACTGATCGAGCGTGCCGCAGATGTCTGTCTCAAGGAGAAGCGTCCGCTGGTGCTCTGCGTCCGTGAAACACCACTCAACAAAATTCACATCCGCAACATGTACCGGGTCGCCGATGCCGGGGCGACCGTCTTCCCCTTGATTCCCGCGTTCTACAACCGCCCCTCAAGCGTGGACGTCATGGCAGGCGAATTTGCCAACCGCGTACTGGCCCACATCGGCCTCATGCAGCCAGACGCCTACCGCTGGAAAGGCTGAAAAATCTGTGACTTAGGGACGTCGATTACTTCCGGGGAGAGTTCCAGTGTAGAAACCCAGGAGGGTAAGGAACCAGATAACAAGGGGACATGTCCTGCGGGCGGTCCGCGCAGTTACTTAATCGTCACCTGAAAATCGCGGAATCTTCGCTTCTGCCAGTTGACGTTTGAAAGCGTTTCGTACTAATGTGGATTTACACCGGAAAGGAGGTGGTCTGATGACAAGTTCTGATTGTAGTGGCAGTAAAAGACCAGGTGAGGTGGCTGAGACTTAGAGCGGTCGCTCTAAGAACCATCGCACGACTACCGGTGATTTAGGGTTGATCCGCCCGCCGCAAGTCGCGTCGGGACCCGGAGTTTGCCGAAGGGGCCACGTAGAGTGACCACCTCTTGGTCAATCCCAAACAGTCCACCGGGCGGCCCGCGTCGATTCATGCGCGGGCCGTTCTGCTTTCGGCCTATTTTCTCGCCGAAATCCCGGAGATTCCATGAAACAATTTTGTGAAATCGCATTGTTAGTGACTGTATGTTTGATCTTGGCACCCTTTTTATCGGCACAGAAAGACACAGCCACAGAAAAAACAATAGCCGCCCTCGAGCAGCAGTGGGCAGAAGCTCAGCGTGACGGAAAATCTGCTGCGGTGGCTCCTTTGTTGGCCGCGAGCTTTGTCAACACCGATACCAGTGGCCAGATCTACGGCAAAGATAAGCTTCTGTCCAACCTCAAGGGCGGGAAGTGGGAACACAACGCGATCGGTCACGTGAAAGTGACTCTCTATGGAGATACTGCCATTGCGACTGGTTCATGGACAGGAAAAGGCGTCGACGGCGATGGCACAAAGATTGACCGGTACGAACGCTGGACCGACACTTGGGTAAAGATGCCTAACGGAAATTGGCAATGTGTCGCCAGCCAGCAAACAGAAGTTAAAAAGTAGGAAAGCCGTCTCTGATGCTTGTTCCAGACGGCGGTTGCGGCCGCCATTTACTTCCCTACTTTTTCAAACCCGAGACGGATCACCTGCGCGGTGTCTGCCACCAGAGAAACTTTTTCTATTTCTTCCGGGGAAAACCAGCGTGCATCGTCGGCATCCCCGCTAGCCTGGAGTTCACCCGTCAATCGCCGGCAAAGAAAATCTATCAAGACGTAGTGATAAAGGATTCGGCCAGCCTCATCGCGCAACAGGCGGTCATACACACCTAGCAATTCGACCGGATCAACGGTCAGTCCGGTTTCCTCACGGGCTTCCCGAACCACGCCCTCGCGCAGCGTTTCGCCGATCTTCAACCGACCTCCGGGGATAGACCAGTCCCCGGCGAGCGGCGGAAATTTACGTTTAACCAAAACCACGCGACCCTGGTCGAGGATCACGGCACCCACGCCGACCAGCGGAGTCTCTGGGTACTCACGTTTTTCATAATCGCAAGCCATAGTAATTAAAGCATTAAGACAATCGGGGAGCCTCCATAAAAACTTCGATACTGTGCAAAATTATCCCGCACAATCGCACTATAATTTCTTTCTCATCTTTTACAACTAAGACCAGTACCGACAATCAACCTTCCCGTCGTGTGGCTGGTACTTCGAGCGGTTCTGGCGACGGGCAGGCTTTCACTTCCAACGAATGCGAAAGGAGATTTTCAATGTTTACCCGCATGGTGGAATGTCGCGTAAAACCAGATAAAAGGGATGAGTTCAACAACAAACTGCGCAATGACGTCCTACCTATTCTGCAAAAGCAGCCGGGGTTTGTGGACCTGATCGGCCTCACCTCGGAAAGCGACGCCGAGCGTGTCATTTCGGTGAGCTTTTGGAAGAACAAGGAGGATGCGGAGCGATATCATCGCGAGCACTACAACCGCATTGTGGACACACTCAAGCCGACGTTAAGAAAGGATCCGACAGTTGAGACTTTCAACGTTGAGACTTCCACCACCCATCGCATTGCGGCCGGAAAGGCGGCCTGATTGTTGCGCCCCGGCACGTCGAGCTGGACGTGCCGGGGCATATCTCACCACTTGAATGTTGTTGTCTGCCACTCCTTCTCAATAGTCTGACCTGCCAAAACCCGCTTTCTCCCGCGCATACCCTTCAGATCGCTAAAATAGCTCTATGCCCCTGGAAGAATACAAACGCAAACGCCGCTTCGCCGAAACTCCCGAGCCGCCGGGGAAGGTTGAAAAGAAATCGCAGCATCGCTTTGTAGTGCAAAAACATCGCGCCACGCGCCTGCATTACGACTTTCGCCTGGAGATGGATGGTGTGCTCAAATCCTGGGCCGTTCCCAAAGGACCATCGCTCGATCCCGCCGACAAACGCCTGGCCATGCAAGTGGAAGATCATCCCGTGTCTTATTTCGATTTCGAGGGCATCATTCCCGAAGGTAACTATGGCGCCGGCACAGTGATGGTCTGGGACGTGGGAACGTGGGAGCCGCTCTCGCCCGTTCCCGTGAAAGGCAAATTTGTTCCAGCGACCGACGCGGAAGCGGCTGCCATGCTGCAGAAGGGAGATTTCAAGTTCCGTCTGCGCGGCAAGCGCATGAAAGGTGATTTTGTCCTGATTCACATGAAGGGACGCCGTCCTGGAAGCAAGGGCACGGAGTGGCTGCTTATCAAGAAGCAGGACGAGTATGCAGTTCCTGGTTTCAACATTGAGCAGTACGACACTTCCGTGCTCACCGGACGCACCATGCGAGAGATTGGTGGTGATAAGGCTTCGGCGGAATGGGAAAGCGATCGTCCGGCATCGCGGGGCAAAGCGAAAGCGCCATGGCTGGCTGACACTTTGGCCAAGCTGGATCGGGAAAAACGAAAAAAGGCTTCAACCACAAAAGAAGCCGCGGCATCGGGAGTAAAAAAAAACGAAAAAACTAAAGCGATAACCACTGCCAAGAACTCCGTCCGGAACCCTGAGGCAACAACTGAAAAAAGAAATTCGCCGGCGTCTTCTTTGTCCTCGGTGCTGGAAAGTTTGCAGGGCGCCGTAAAAAGGTCCATGCCAACTGCTATTCATCCCATGCTGGCGACGTCTGTCGATAAACCTTTCGATAGCCCGGAGTGGTTATTTGAGATCAAGTGGGACGGCTATCGTGCTGTTTGTTTTCTGGAAAACGGCAAGAGCCGACTCGTCTCGCGCAATCAAAACGACCTTACTGGACAATTTTCTGAATTACAAAGTCTGCCCAAGTTAATCAAAGCGCAGACCGCCGTTCTCGACGGCGAAATCGTCGCCCTGGACGAACAAGGCCGGCCCTCTTTCAGCCTGATGCAGCAGCGTACAGGCATCCGCCAAGGTAACCGGCATACTGCGGCCCGGCGTGACGTCCCAATCATGTATTACGTTTTCGATTTGCTTTACCTCGAGGGTTACGACCTGCGGCGAGTGTCGCTTGAGCAGCGTAAGGAAGTGCTGGCCCAAATTGCCACGTCGGGTGATCTGCTTCGCTACTCCGATCACTATCCGGGCCAGGGAATCGCGCTCTTTGAGGCCGCCAAACAAAAGGGTTTGGAAGGCATTCTCGCCAAGCGTCGAACTAGTTGTTATGAGGAGCGTCGCACCCGCGAGTGGTTGAAGATCAAAATCACGCACACGATTGACTGCGTGATCGGGGGCTACACCGATCCCGAAGGCAGTCGCCAATATTTCGGATCAATTGTGTTGGGCCTGTATGACAAGAAAGATCACCTGATTCACATAGGCCAGGCGGGAACAGGTTTTAATCAGAGCCGGCTAAAAGAAATTTACCAATTGCTGAAAAGCCTGGAAACGGATCGCAATCCTTTTTACGGCCCCGTGGATGCACGAAACGTACATTGGGTGAAACCTGAACTGGTGGCCGAGATCAAGTTTTCTGAATGGACGCATGAAACCGCGGATGGCGGACTCAAACTACGCGCTCCCGTTTTTCTCGGATTGCGGGAAGATAAAGATCCCAAAGAGTGTATGTTTGATCAGTAGGCGAAAGCGAGTTGGAAGAGTAGCTAGGAAATCAGTTTTTGGTTCCTGGTTCTCAGTTCTTAGTTTTGACAATCGTCAATCGAAAATCGTCGATCGTAATTATTTAATATCTTTCATCGCCATCAGCGATCCGTAATCACGGCCAGACGGTTCCACAGCCCGCGCCACAATTCCGCCAAAGGCCTCGTGAAGTTCCGGATATTTCGCGATCAGCGCCTTCATCACCGCCATGTTGTCCTGAAAGGTTTGCGTGGTGTTGGAAACGTCGGGCGACTGGTACTTCACTACCAGATCAAGATCGTTGCCAACGGCCAACGGAAACAGGTTCGTCACCTTGAAAGTCTTGCCAGCGGCGGAAAGGTCGGAAGGCGGTAAATCTGAAGGCTTTGCGCTCTGCGATTCGTCATACAGTTTGTCGGTCGCTAGAGTGCTCATGAATGGCACAGGAGCCAGTAGTTCGCGGGCTTCGAGAAAGTACAACCATGCATTATGAACCTGGCCCTTGGCTTTGTACTCACGGGCGCGCGTGACGTACCAGTTGCCATCATGACCTGCCACTTGCATTGGCTTGGCGTAAAATCCGCCGAGTTTCCAGTCATTTCCCTGCTGTTGTAGGACGAATGAGAGCGTATACGGCGATTTGCTTCCGCTGACATCGAGAATCGCGATGCCATAGTTTCCCGGCGGCAGATTGCTGAGCTGGAACACAGCGCTATCTTTGGTTTGACCCTGGGCGCCAAAGACTCCACACAAGAATTCAGCGTGTGGCAGCGGCGCGGTCCCTTCAGCTTTCAGCAAGAATGGCGGACGCGGCGTGGCCTGCGCTCCCGCAAAGTTAGACTGGTTGTCTTTGACTGCGTTCTCAATGCCGGAAAAATCCGAAGCGACGCTGACAATCGAATTCTGCCGCAACGAAGCCGAATCGCCCCGGGCCGCCATGTCAAAATACCGTTTGGCGGTGTTCACCAAAGCGGCCCGTGTGGCTTCGTCCATGTCGTTGGCAGTAAGGCAGGTCTGGCCGTAGGCTGATCCCGCCAAAAGCAGGCCCAGTATCAATGCAAACCAGAACCGGCGTCGCTTACGAGATGTCTTGTTTTGGGAAGCGATCATAATATCCCTACCCTGTACGATGCCATTTCCCCGCGTCAGGCTGCAAGTACCTGGAAACCTACAGGTAACACAGGGTAATCTGGCCTTCAGCACTCTATCTCACTTAATTTTGGCTTCAGCAATTGCACACGTTTGTGCCTTGTGTTACCGTCCCCTGATTCCACACTTCGGAACTAGAGGAGAAGTTATGGCCTGGATCATTCTGGGTGTACTGGTTGTCATCGCGTTCCTGCTGATCGGGATGTACAACAGCCTGGTCCAGTTGCGAGTTCGCACTGACAATGCCTGGTCCGACATTGATGTGCAACTCAAGCGACGCCACGACCTGATTCCGAATCTCGTCGAAACCGTGAAAGGTTACGCCACCCACGAAAAGGGCACTTTCGAAAACATCGCAAAATTTCGTTCCATGGCGATGCAGGCCAGCACACCTGCCGACAAAGCTGCCGCCGAAAACCAGTTAACCGGGGCATTAAAAAGCCTGTTCGCTGTGGCCGAGAATTATCCCGAGCTGAAGGCTTCGGAGGAGTTCACGCAATTGCAAGTGTCGTTGAACCAGACGGAAGATACGATTCAGAATTCGCGCCGCTATTACAACGCCGTCGTGCGCGATCTGAATACCAAGATTCAGTCCTTCCCAACAAATTTCATTGCCGGCATGTTTGGATTCCAGCAACGCCAATTCTTCGAGGTCGCGGAAACCGACCGCGAACCGGTAGCAGTGAAGTTCTGAGTGTGAGCGAACTTTTCGCCAGAAGCGATCAAGGCAAACAGCGAGCAATTAAGCTGTTGAATGGCGCAGCACTTCGCTTCCTAATCCTCTTTGGCGTCTTGACTCTTGCGACACCGCTTTGGGCCAAGAGTTGGCGAGTGGCCGACTTCAGCGACACCATTAACATCGGTGCGGATGGCTCTGCTGCTGTCCACGAGCGCCTTACCCTGGTTTTCATCGGCGAGTGGCACGGCATCCATCGTTTTATTCCTATTGAATACCCTGGCCCGGGCGGCACGAATTACACATTGTTGATCGATGTCCTTGGTGTCACCGACGCCGCGGGTCAGAAGCTGAAGTACGAATCCCACATCACTCGCGGCCTGCGCGACCTGAAAATTCTGGTTCCTGATGCGGTGGACACCACCCGCACGGTTGAGATCGCCTACAACGTGCGCAACGGCATTCGCTACTTCGAGGATCACGACGAGTTCTACTGGAATGTCACCGGTAACGACTGGCCGGTACCTATCGATCACGCATCAGCAGTGGTCAGACTGCCGAGCGCCGCAGCAGGATCGTTGCGTGCTCAGGCCTTCACCGGCGTGTATGGCTCGGCAGAACGCGAAGCTACTTCTGAAGTAAAAGGGTCTGACGTCTCGTTCGAGACTACAAATCCGCTGCCCATGCGTGGCGGCCTGACGATTGATATCTACATCACCAAGGGCATTCTCCAACAACCAAGCGCGCTGACTCGGCTGGCATGGTTTCTGGGAAGCAATCCAATTGTGTTTTTGCCGCTAGTCACATTAGGCGTGATGTTCGCTCTGTGGTGGTACAAGGGACGCGATCCGGACCCCGGCCTCTCCGTTGCCCCGATGTACGAACCACCCGAAGGCATGACGCCGGCGGAAGCGGGCACATTGATCGACGACACCATTCATCCTCGCGACATCACTTCCACTTTGGTAGATCTGGCCGTGCGTGGCTATGTGAAGATTGAGGAGAAAGTGGAGACCACTCTCGGGATCTTTCATCAGAAAGATTATGTCTTTCATCTGCTGAAGGCTCGTGAGCAGTGGACCGACGTTGCGCCTCATGAACAGGTGATGCTGGAAAACGTATTTGTCGATGGCACTGAAACGCGCCTCTCAGCTCTGAAAAACCGCTTCTACACCGCGCTCCCGAGGATTCAGCAGGACATCAAAGCGGCGCTGAAGAAAAAGGGAATGTACCTGCTCGATCCCGACTCGGCCAATGCATACAGTTTTCTTGGGATTGTGCTCAGCCTCGCTCCCTTCGCCATCCTGCAGTTCACCGGGTACAAAAATATCTTCAGCTCGATCGGTCTGGTGATTGGCTGCGGAACTATCTCAGCAGGCATCTGGTGGCTGTTTGCCCGGCAGATGAGCGCAAAGACAGTGAAGGGCGGACGCACTCGGGTGGCTGTACTCGGCTTCCAGGAATTCATGAACCGGGTAGACGCTGACCGCCTGAAGCGCATGCCTCCGGATACGTTCGAAAAATATTTGCCTTATGCGATGGCGCTGGGAGTGGAGCACAACTGGGCCCAGGCATTCGCTGGAATCGTAAAAGATCCTCCGCGCTGGTATGTCTCGCCCAACGGCTATGCTGGCTTCAACCCCGTCTTCTTCTCGAGTTCCATGCATAGTATGGCATCGGATATGAACCAGGTATTTGTTTCCGCCCCGCGATCCAGCTCGAGCGGCTCAGGCTTTAGCGGCGGAGGTGGTGGAGGATTTTCCGGCGGGGGATTCGGCGGAGGCGGAGGAAGCGCGTTTTGATCCTCAATCCCCGCCTGCGGGGGAACCTAGTTCCTACCCTTGCCCTACTAGTAATCCTGCTTTTGCGAGGGGTATCTTCCATGATATAAGTGCGTTAGGTAGTTTTGACCCTCCATCAGGAGAAGCCGTATGGAGCTGGCTTTTGCTCGCAAGGGAGGCCAGGAACGAGGAGGTCTTGTGTCCGAAGCGCGGACGGGGAAACGATTCCCCCTGGAATTGCCAATCAAGATCCATAGGGCAGACGAGGGTGGAGAACACAGCGGGGTGACGGGAAACCTGAGCGCCGCCGGAGTTTACATCCGGGCCGATGCCGCCATGGAAGTGGGCTCCACGGTAGAGTTCGAAATTGCTCTCCCCCCGGAAGTGACTGGAGCCAAGGAAAACGTGATTATCCACTGCAAGGGTCGCGTGGTGCGCAGCGATGATCCTGCGTCCAGTAGCGGTGGTGGGGATTCTCGTGGTGTAGCTTGCGTGATCGATTCTTACGATTTTGTTCGCCGCTAGTATTGCTTGAGGAGCTGACCCGATGCTCAAACTGATTCTGGCCGATAACCAGGCAATCTTCCGCGCGGGAATCGCCAAGGTGCTGGCAGTTGAAGATGAAATGCGCATCGTGGCGCAGGCGCAGACCCAAGAACAGATGTTCATGGCTCTCGACAAGTTTCGCGCCGCCGTGCTGATTGTCGCTGGTGGATTTCATTCCGATTTCAATGCCGTGTTGCAATCCGCGAACCGCAACAAAACACGCGTAGTCGTCCTGGCCGATACTGGCGAGAGCGCGCAACGCTATATGGGAGCGGGCTCGCACGGCGTCGTCTACCGAAACGTCACCAGCGCCGCCTTGGTTGATTGCGTGCGGAAAGTTGCGCGTGGTGAAACTTGGGTGCAGGACATTGCCGTACCCAGCGAGCTGACCGAGAACGATATGGTCGGATTGCGCGTGCGTGACCGGCTTACCGCCAAAGAATTGCGCATTGTGGCGCTCATCGTGCAGGGATATAAGAACAAGGAGATTGCCTCGCAATTGGGAACCACCGAACAGGTAATCAAAAATTATCTCCGCAACGTTTATGACAAGATCGGCGTTTCCGACCGGTTGGAACTGGCGTTATTCACCATCCATCACCGGATTCTGAATGAGGCGGCGGCGGCAACTGCGGCCGCGTCACAACCACAACCAGGTCCAGGTGCGGGCGTGACGTCCTAAAATTAGGTGCTCGTGGCATCAGGCCGCCTGCGGGCGGTCTTTTTTTTCGCTACTTGAGATATACTCCGTCGGTCAAAGATTCAATTTCAATTACGAAGGTGAATATGCACAGAATTTACTGGATTCTAGTTCTTGTCGCAGCATTGGCCACTGCTGCAATCGGGCAGACGGAAGATACGAAGACGAAGCCGAAGGCAAAGGTGAGCGGCAACGCGGCTACCGAGCAAAAACTCGTCGAAACGGAAAAGTCGTTGTGGGAAGCCTGGAAGAATCACGACTCGGGAATATTTCAGAAGGCCCTGACACCGGAATCGGTAAACGTAACTGCCATGGGAATCCAGGGCACGGAACAAACGGTGAAAGATGCTGGCAGTTCTGACTGCAAGGTCAACAGTTATTCTCTTGAGGAGACGCAGTCCACGTGGGTTGACAAAGATGCTGTGCTCTTGACCTACAAAGCCAGTCAGGACGCAGTCTGCGCTTCGCAAAAACTTCCCAGCGCCGTTTGGGCTAGCTCGCTGTGGGTGAAAAAGGGCAGCGAATGGAAAGCTGCGTTCCATCAGGAAACGCCGGTGCAGAATAGCATGGGCGCCGAAGAGAAGAAGAACTGAACCTCAGATCAAGGTCCAACTTCTGTATGAGCCGCCCCTCTCGGGCGGCTTTTTAACGGCTATGTAACCTTCTCACCCACCGACTTGGCTTGGGTAAACAGGTACAAATAATCCGGGCCGCCAGACTTTGAATCCGTGCCTGACATATTGAATCCGCCAAACGGATGCGCACCAACGATCGCGCCTGTGCATTTGCGATTGATGTAGAGATTGCCGACGTGGAACTCGCGAATGGCACGTTCGATTTTGTCGCGCGACTTGCTGTAGACCGCTCCGGTCAAGCCAAACTCTGTGTCATTGGCGATCTCCAGCGCGTGATCGTAATTTTTCGCTTGGATGACCGCAAGCACCGGACCGAAAACTTCTTCCTGCTCCAGGCGTGATTTGGGAGGAATGTCGGCGATCACGGTGGGCTGCAGGAAATATCCTTCTCCCGCATTTGTGGCGCGGCTACCTCCGGTAATCAGGCGTCCGTCTTTCTTTCCGATTTCGATGTAGTCAAGAATCGACTTCATCGATCCCTCGTTAATCACCGCACCCATGTTGGCGTTCTCCGCAGGATCACCCACATTAATTTTCTCTACCCGCGCTTTCAATCGGTCGATAAACTTGTCATAGATACGCTCGTCGACGATGGCCCGCGAGCAAGCAGAGCACTTCTGGCCCTGAAACCCAAACGCCGCCTGAGCCACACCCTCGACCGCTGAGTCGAGATCGGCCTCAGAATCCACGATGATGGCGTCCTTGCCACCCATTTCGAGGATAGCCCTCTTAATCCATATCTGCCCCGGGGCCTGCGTAGCTGCACTCTTGTTGATATCTAATCCGACTTCGCGGGAACCGGTGAATGCGATGAACCGGGTCTTGGGATGGGCCACCACCAAATTGCCGAAGCTCGCGCCAGCGCCAGGACAGAAATTCACTACACCGTCCGGCATGCCGGCCTCTTCCAGTAGTTCCACAAATTTGGCCCCGATCGTCGGCGAATCGCTGGAAGGTTTCAGGATCACCGTGTTGCCGGAAACAATGGAGGCCAGCGTCATGCCCGCCATGATGGCAGCCGGAAAATTCCACGGTGGGATCACCGCGCCTACCCCAAGCGGAATGTAGAACAGATGATCCCGTTCTCCGGGTAGCTGAACCGGCGCGTCCACTTTCGCCACACGCAACGCTTCGCGGCTATAGAACTCGCAGAAATCGATAGTCTCGGCAATGTCGGCGTCCGCTTCCGCCCAGTTCTTGCTCACTTCGAAGACCAGCCAGGCGCAAAGTTCAAACTTGCGTTCCCGCATCAGGTCTCCCACACGGAACAGCAAACTTGCACGTTCTTCGACTGACGTGCGGCTCCAACTGTCAAAAGCTCGCAGAGCCGCCTGCAGGGCCGGTTCCACGTGTTCCTTGCCGGCCTTCTGGTGCAGTCCGACGACCTGCGAAGGCTTCGCTGGATTGATGGACTTAATCTTGTCCGAAGTCTTGACGCGCTTCCCTCCAATGACCAAGTCGTACTCGCGCCCTAGTTGTCCGCGAACTTTTTCGATGGCGGAGCGCATCTTCCGCGCATTGTCTTCGCGGTTAAAGTCAGTAAGCGGCTCGTTGACGAAAGGTCCCTCATGAAGGCGAATCTGGGGGCGAGTGGGGGCTTCAACGGTTGCCATAAGAGCACCTCAAGAAGAAATACGGTCCGGGGCGAGAAGCGCGGCGGAACTATTAATTGTAGCACTGGAAAATGGGTCAGAGCCGGCGGGACGCCGGCGCTACCAGACACTAATCGGCAACGCACATGTTCCGGGCCGTCTAGGGAACCTTGACCGAATCGTGGCTCTCGGCGGGCCGATAGCTCATAGCGGCGGTGCGCTCCAGTTTGTCCCAGGCGAAGCGCTGGCCCTCGATGGCACGCTTCAACGTCTTCAACAAAACTACTGAGAATAATTGCCGGTAGGCGAAGCGTTGCAGCCACACCTGGCTGAGCAACCACACATCCTCCCGGGTCTCTGACCGCCGCCGTTCCAGCGCGAACGCAATCGCGGACGCCAGGAAATCAATCACCAAGAACGCAACAAAGAACATTGCCAGTCGCTCGAAGCTGGCCGGGTCAGTAGATTCCGGATGAAAGTATTTTTGGATTAGATACCACACCGTCCCCACCCCGAACATAATATCGATGAACGGTGACACCACCGGCAGCAGGATTTGGAAGATCACGATATTGGGTAGCGCGATCCATCCCAGCACGCCTTTGCGCCCAAATGCAGCGCGATGCTTCCACATCGACTGCAGAATACCGAACGACCAGCGGAAGCGTTGTCGCATGAGGCTTTTAGCATTTGCCGGGGCTTCGGTATAGGCAAGCGCCATATCTTCATATTCCACTCGGTACCCGCGCTGCAGTAAGGCAATGGTGAGGTCGGCATCTTCGGCGACAGTATCGACGTGGTAGCCGCCGGCCTCACGCACTGCGGAGGTACGCCATGCCCCGATCGCGCCGGGCACTACACTCACTGCGCCCAGTACATTCAGCGCACGCCTTTCGAAATTCTGGCTGGTGATGTATTCCAGTGCTTGCCAGCGCGTCCACAAGTTCATCCGGTTGCCGACCTTTGCATTCCCCGCCACCGCGCCGACCTTGGGGTCGAGGAAGTGCGGGACCAGCCGCGAGATCGCGTCTCGCGCAATTACGGTATCGGCATCGATGCCGACGAAGATTTCCTCATCGCGCAGATGCTCTAGTCCGAAATTAAGTGCTTCAGCCTTCCCCGAGTTGGGCTTCGTCAGGATCAGCACCCGGTCCGAGGCTCTTTGCGCGATAACGGTTTCTCGGGCGATCTCCAGAGTCCGGTCACATGATCCATCGTCTATGACAATCACGCGCAGCTTCGGATACTGCGAGGCGAGAGCGGCGCGAATGGTCCGCTCAATCACTTTCTCTTCGTTATATGCAGGAATCAAAACCGCTACGTTCGGCTGATAGGATTCCCTTTCTTCCGGCCTGCCATAATGTTGCTTTCGCAAACGATCAAACACCGCAAAAATACCGATAAACAGCAGGCGGCTTGTCATCAACACATCACCCACCAGAAAGATGATGGTGATTCCCTTAATGGTGATGTCAAAAAGCCAGAAGCCAAGCCAGTTCAGCCGCGCCGCCCATCGTTCATTCGAAGGAATAGGCGGCATCACATCAGCGCGAGTCTTACCCAACAATTGATAAACCGGAACGATCTGATGGCCTCTGGCGCGTACCCCTTCGATGATCATGGGCAAAGCGCGCACAGTCTCGCGCCGGTCACCGCCGCCATCGTGCAGCAGGATAATATTGCCGCAACGCTGATCGTGAGTCGCACATGGCGGCAAGTGAGCCATCACGTCGGAGGTGATCTGCTCCGCACTGTGATGAGGATTGTCCCGCCAATCATTGGGATCAATCTTATTCCCAATGGTGGTGTAGCCCATACTTTGCACGACCTCCAGCGGCCGCACCTGGTCTTCTGTGTCGGGTTCTTGATCAATCGAATAGGGCGGCCGGAACAGGATGGTGCGTATGCCCATGCGACTAGCAAATAAGCGCTCCGTAAGATTGAGTTCCAGGTGCATATAACCGCGCGAGATGTTGCTGATATCGGGGTGTGTGAATGTGTGATTTCCGATCTCATGTCCTTCGGCGTAAACCCGCGAAGTGAGATCGGAAAATTTGTCAGCCTGAATTCCGATAAGGAAAAAAGTAGCGGGGGCCTTCTCGCGTTTCAGTATATCCAGGATCTTCGGAGTCCATTCCGGATCAGGACCGTCATCGAAAGTGATGGCGACTGCATTGCTGCTCGAGCCGTAACGTGCCACACGGTATGGCTCGGGCAGAGACTCGAAATTCTCGTCTGTAATCTGCCCCGTGGACCGATCAACATCGAGAGTTCGCTGCCCGTCGGCTGGTCGGGCTTCAATGCGCAGTATCTCGCCGCGGCCTTCCATGTCCACGTCCTGCCCCGGCGGTACCTCTTTTAACTTACCCACGGCGTCGGACTCACCTGGTGTATCCCAAACTTTCCATAGCGAGCGATCCTCGGATCCCAAACGCCAAAGCGCGAATGTGTTAATTCCCAGGGATTGCGCAGCACGCATTTGATTGAGAGCGGTCACCGCATCCAAGAACCATATGTCATGCGGCAAATTGCGCTCGTCGAAATAGCTCACGTGCGGATTGAGGCTGTCTCCATCGAAATCCACGTCGGCATCCGAGTCTCGGGCGCTAAGCCAGGCGTCCTGCACCGAAACATTGGTGTCCTTTACATCGGAAGGTAGTGTCCCATGCTTCGGTTTACGCGCCCAGTCATAGCCATAGTTGCCAATGGCGCAGATGATTTTTTCGTGCGGAACAACTTTTTTCACCGCCTCCAGGTTCGCTACAAACCAATCTTGCGAAGCAACCGGTCCCGGTTTGCCGCCGGGATAGTGCTCGTCGTAATTCATGATTACCGCGCCATCGATGCGAGCTGCAATCGCGGGATAATCAAAATCCTCATTTCGGGCTTGCACGCTGACGTACAGCTTCATTCCTTTGGCGTGCAGATCGGTTGAAAGTTCGCCCAGCAAGACCAAATACCCGTTCTGCGCACTCTTGGGGAAATCTTCGAAGTCCACCATGAGACCACGGTACTTGTCACTGGCGAGAAAAGCTGCGACCTGTTGCCGGAAGCGAGCGCGAGCCTCTGGATCATTGAGAAATGCACCGATCCCACTCATCCAGTTGGTTCCGTCAAAGTTGTTGACCATGGGAAAGACTTCCAATCCCGTGTCTTCCAACTTCAGGAACGACATCACTTTGTCGTCCACAGCATGAACCGCTGGACCTTGCACTACATCGAAGAAATTATTGGTTTCAAGATCCGTGCCTTGTAAGTGGCCGTCGGGGGTGACGACGTGCAGCCAATCCGGAAAGAGCAGATCAATTTGTCTGGCATATTCGCGCAAGGACGAAAAACTGGCCGCGTCATAAGGCACGTAAAAAGCCGCCCGGATACCTTCCTCGGCATTCAACTTGACTTGAGAAGGGGCGCCTTTGGTTTTGCGATGTCCCCGACGCGCGGCCTGGCGGCGTTTCTCCTTAGCTTTTTCCTTCTCCGTCTCTTTCAGTGAATGAAATGGACGCTTCATCGCGGGCAAAAGGAGTTCGGGAAGAGGTTCGCTGCGCAGTGCTGTGTAAACAAAAAACAGGATGAGGCCGGTAATGCTGACACCGAGAATATCGAAAAAACGCCGCACCCGTTTCCAGCGGGCCTGCCGAGGATCGAAAAAAACTTGTTGCGCCATGAAATGGAATTGCTTCCATCCTAAGCCGCGCCAAGCAGAGGGTCAAACTAGAGTTGAACGTGTTACTGCATGGTTTCCCAAATGCGAAACGGGACCACTCCCTAGTACCGCTGCGGTATATTCGTAGCGTGCGCGAGCCGGTGCGCAACAATTTCCGTTTCTTTCTCTGGGCGACAATTGCGGCGGTTGCCCTGCGCCTTCTGTTCATTTTTCGCTTCCCGGCGGTAACCACCGATTCCTTCGTTTACGGAGACATCGCCAAGAACTGGCTTCGGCACGGGATCTACGGCCTCAGCGGTCCTGCCGAAATTACGCCTACCGACATCCGCCTCCCCGGATATCCAGCGTTCCTCGCCGCAGTATTTGCGGTTTTTGGAATGGAGCATTACCGGGTCGTCCTGGTGATGCAGATCTTCGTGGATATCGGCACTTGCTTCGTGATCGCCGACATGGCGCGCCGCACTCTCTCTCCTAAAGCTGCCAAGGCTGCCTTTCTATTGGCCGCGCTCTGTCCTTTTCTGGCCGACTATGCCGCCGCCGCGTTAAGCGAGACTCTGGAAATCTTCTTCACTGCCCTCGCATTGGATTTCGCGATTGCTGGCCTTAATACTCTCGAAAGTCGACGCATACAACCGTGGCTGGGATGCGGCATTGCAATCGCAGCCGCGATCCTGTTGCGTCCCGATGGAGGGCTGCTGCTGATTGCGATTGAGACCTATCTGCTTGTGGTTTTGCTAGGTTCATGGAGGGATCGCTCGAGGGTTTCATACGTATTAAGAGCCGCTCTGACAGTCGGGCTGATGGCGCTGACGCCACTCGTTCCGTGGGGTTTTCGTAATTGGCATACCCTCCATCGGTTCGAGCCGCTCGCTCCACGCTATGCCAATCAGGAGGACGAATTCGTGCCCCTGGCATTCAATCGCTGGGTGAAAACCTGGATGGCAGACTACGCCTCAGTAGAGGAGATTTATTGGGCGGTGCCGGGGGACCCCATTCCTTCAGAAAAGCTTCCTCCCCGCGTTTTCGATTCAGAGACACAACGCCAACAGACTTTGCAGCTGCTGGCGGAATATAACGAAGCTCTGCGCTTCACTCCTGAACTGGATGCCAAATTTTCGGCATTGGCGGCACGTCGCATCCACGACCACCCCCTGCGCTACTATTTCTGGCTTCCAGCAGTGCGGATCTTAGATATGTGGTTGCGACCCCGTACTGAACTGCTGCCCTGCGACAGTCGTTGGTGGGAGTTCAATGATGATCCGCAATGGTCGGCTCTGGCGGTGGGCTTGGGAATCATCAATCTTTTTTATCTAGGGGCTGCAGCAACCGGTCTGGCACGCGGACGATTTATTCCCCACCTCGGCCTGCTGCTTACTTTTGTGATCCTGCGATCGGTTTTTCTGGGTACTTTGGAGAATCCCGAGCCGCGTTACACCTTGGAGTGCTACCCGGTAGTAATTTTTCTGGCCGCCGCATTGTTTTGATACCGCGCTGGACAGGCAGTGAAAGGCCGCGCCCCTTCTTTTTTGCGCTGACCGATTACCGTTTCGCGGTGCCCTTCAGCGATTCTGACCTGGCCCGCTCGCTGGTAGCACTTTGCGAGTCTCCCAGCGCATCGTAGGCATCGGCAAGGAAGGCGTGCGCTTCAAAGTTCGTGGGGTCCGAACTGGCAGCCTGCTTCAGGTAGGGCAGAGCTTCTTCCGGTTGGTGCTGGAGACTCAGAATGCGTCCGAGAAGAAGGTTGCCGCGAAAGTGTTGGGGATCCGCAGCTAGAACGTTTCGCAGCAGCTCCACCGCTTCAGGAACACGTTGCGTCCGCGCGTAAACTGACGCCAGCGAGTACTGAGCATCGGGAAATTTCGGCCGCTTCTTCGCCACAAATTCAAAATAGGGCACCGATTCCTTCCACGCGCCCGTCTCAAACAACGCCAGGCCGAGTTCGTATTGGGCGGGGGTGGAATCCGGCAGCAGTGCTACCGCCTTGCGCAAGGCGGTGATGGCTTGCGGATAGCGACTCACCCTCGCCAACGCAACTCCTAGTTGCATCTGGGCTGCCGAAATCAAAGGGCTGTCGTCTACAACATGCTGAAGAAGAGGAATAGCCTCTGCGTAACGCCCATCTTCGACCGCAATCATCCCCTGATGCAGGACATTTGAGATCTGAATCTTATCCTTGGGGTCAGCGCCTTGCAGCGGATCCTGTGAGGGCCCTGTGGCGTTTGAAGAGGCATAACCCAGGGCCGCCAGGTTTTCACTCTGCTCAGAAGTCAGCGTCTTCTGGTCAGACTTCTCGTTAAAACTACTGGTGCGATCATGAAACTCATCCAGTTGTGACTGCAACGTGGCGGTAACGGCAGGAGAAGTGGCAGCCAAGTCGTGTTGTGCGCTCTTATCGAGAGATTCATCGTAAAGCTCGCGCTTGGGAGCACGCACGAAGAGATATTTTCCTGTGCGCAGCGAGCGTAGGGCGCTCCAGCCGAATGCGCGGTGCGGGTAGTCAGTTTCAGCATAGGCGGGGAGTTCACGCGCTGGTTTTGGTCCCGGCTTCATGAGAGGTACCAGAGATTCGCCCTGAAAGGTCGGCGGCAGCGGCAAACTCAACATGCTCAGAAGCGTTGGCGCAACATCTACCAGCCGCACCCGCGCGGCTACGCGGCGGCCGCCAAGCACTTCGCCCGGCAGTTTGAATAGAAGGGGCACGTGGATGGTCTCGTCATAAAGAAAAATACCGTGCATGCTCTCGCCATGAGCGCCGAGCGATTCGCCGTGATCCGACATCACCGCCACCAGCGCACGGTCGTACAACCCGCGCTGGCGCAGATAGGCAAAGAGCTTTCCCAGGGCGGAGTCGGCATACGCGATCTCACCGTCATAGGGATCTTTAAATTGTTTATCGAACGGAGCCGGAGGGTCATAAGGGGCATGCGGATCGTACAAATGCACCCAGATAAAAAATGGCGATGCGCGGTTCTTACTTAGCCATGTGATTGCGTGAGCGACCACATCTCCCGCACGGCGTTCGATGGAATTGTAGCGAGTCTCACCCGGACCGCGCTTCTGATGAAATCCGGCGTCGAAGTAGTCGAATCCGCGGTCAAAACCGGGCGCCATGTTGGCTTTGGGATCCAGGATGAGAGAACTGACGAATGCGGCTGTGTGATATCCGCTCTTTTGCAGGATTTCAGGTACCGAAGGTAAAAGGCTTGGCAGCGGATGTCCAAAATCTGTGACGGTGTGAAACTGGGGATAAGTGCCCGTGAAGATCGTCGCATGTGAAACCGGAGTGAGTGGAGCCTGTGAGTATGCTTGCTCAAAGACCACGCCCTGTTTTGCCAGCGCGTCCAGATTAGGTGTGGCGTTAAGCTTCGAGCCGAGAAAACCCATGCGGTCGGCACGGGTGGTGTCCACGGTGATGAAGATGATGTTGGGTGCCTCGGCTTGGGCCGCAAGGCTTAGGACCAGGAGCAAAAACAGGAGAGTGAGGGGCCTGAGCATACAGAATTAAGGAGAGTTTACCGCGAGAGATAAACTCCCCATCCCATTTTCATCTGGTTCAGCTCAGAAGTCCACCGCGAGACCGAACTGCATGTTGCGCTGGGCACCGGTACCCAGGATCGGGTTTAAGCCGATGCCGACATCAGGCGTAGCGAACAGCGTGCCAAATGAACCGCTTCTTTTGTTCCCGGTCGCATAAGCGAACATGGCATGGTTTAGCACGTTGAACACTTCCCACTTAAACTTTACGGAATACCGCTCGCCGAATTTAAAGCTCTTAAAAATCCCCATATCCAGCTGTGCGATAGGAGGCTGGCGCACGCTGTTACGCCCTGCGTTGCCGATGGTTCCAAGCACCGGCAACGTGAACGCCGATGTGTTAAAGAATTTCGCTGGATTATGGAAGTCGTAGTTCAGTGGGCTGCCGTCGTAGTTGACGTAAGAAGTCTTGAGTCCCTGCCCGGAAGGGTCGGAAATCGTTGGACAAGTAGTGACATCGGTGGGGTCTGTACACTGCGTAAGATCTGAGGTGTCAAAGCCCTTGCTTGAGTAAACGGTAAACGGGCGCCCTTCTTGAGCGCGGAAGATGGAATTAATGCTCCAACCATCCCCTACGATCTTGGGAATATCGCGGACTTTCGGCACGTCATAAACCAGCGTAAAATTAACGTTCCACGGAGTATCAAAGTTGGAAGGGGCATAGTTTTTTGCGACGTTATAAGGATTCTGGTAGTTAGAGAGGAAATCGCCGCCGCGATTTGCTGAACCGGTATCCAGTGATTTTGACCGAACAAAGTTGAATTGGCCGGTTAGACCGCGTAGATCTCGCACTTTATATGCGACCTGTATGCTGTTGTAGTTGGAATATCCGTCGTTGTTCAACTGAAGAATGTGATTGTAGTCCGGAAAGCGGGAGCCAAACGGCCGTCGACTGGTGTCGCAGGACAATGTGCTGACGGGACACGCGTTTAGATCACGCCAGTTGAGGAGATCGCGGCCTTTTGTCCCGACATAAGCGACGCTGAAAGACATTTGTCTGGATAATTCCTGCTCAACCGTGAGATTGAACGAATGATTCTGAGGCGTTTGGAAGTCGCGAATCACTTGCACCACGTTAAACGGCGGGGGCGGATTCGAACCAACTGTCGCCCCATAGATGTTCACTCCTGTCGCCATGCAAACGAAAGACTGGCAAAGCGTATTAGCACTGCCAAACAGGGCCAGGTTTTCAGCCGGTGTCGTCGTTATGTCGACGGGAAACTCGCCCTGTGCAACCTGGGTAAAGAACCCTGAACGGGTTCCACTCCACATGTTGAAATAGGTCTGGGGCGCATGAATCGCGCCAAAATTGGGCAGGTCGTAATTTAAGGAGTAGCCGCCGCGGAGAACGGTCTTACCATTCTTAAAAATGTCCCAGGCAAAACCAACTCGTGGCCCGAAATTATTCTTGTCAACCCCATACAGCGGCCGCTTCGACAAGCTGACGAATCCGTTGGCATCAGCCTTGGGATCGTCTGGCAAAAAATTCGCGCCCAGGTTGTCTCTTTCACCCAGCGCGCCAGCCGTATCCCAGCGTACGCCCGCTTCCAAGGTAAAATTGGGTCTTAGCTTCCAGCTATCCTGAACGTAGAGACCCAGCGATTTCTGAAAGATATGCCGATTGGTGACGCCAAATGATCTTGCCGCGTCGTCCGCAAGACCCAGCAAGAGCTCATTCAGCGCGGTGACACGCGCACTTTCGAAATGGTGTGGGTCATTGGCAGCATAGTAATAATCGTAATAGTTGCCATGGTAGTAGAACGACAGGGCGGTTCGGGCGCGGTCACGCCGCGACTTGGTATACGCATCTTGAAATTGGCCACCGATCTTGATGGTGTGGTTGCCCTTGATGGCGGTGAAGTGTTCCTGCCAATCGTACGAGGCGTTGGGACGGGTGATGATGGGATAGCCTTGAACTCCGCCGACCACTGAGTATCCGGAGGCGCCAAAATATCCCAGATAATAAAGTGCCGGCACCGCGAAGTTCTCGGTGTCCTGCTGACTGGCGCCCAAGGGGCCGGTGTTGACACCTAAGGCATTGGGATCGATGTTGTTGTTCACGCCGATGCGTTGGGAAAATCGCTGATAGCCGAAGCGGCTTTCCAGCACTTTCGTCGGGCTAATGGTCCAGGTGTAGTTGATTCCTGCCAATTGTGCGCGACTGGGCGCTACTGAGTTCCACATGTCCGGCCCCGTTGCTAAGGCCCCCGCCGATTGCGGCACCCCTGGGGCCGGCGGTTGGCTCTGGAAGCTGTCGCCAAACAGGTACTTTACCGATACACGATGTGACTGGTTAAAGACATAGTCGAATTTCGTATGGAAGTTGCTGACATCCAAAGTGTTATTTGCCACAATATCGACTAACTGCCCGGGGCTGGGCGCGAGCGGGATCAGAGAAAGTAAGTTCTGGCCCAAAGTGCTTACCTGGCCATCGTCGAGGGTGCCAAAAATCTGATCTGGCCCGGGTCCTGGCCCAGAATTGAGGCAGCTGCTGGGATTCGGGTCTCCGGAAGTGTTCGGGTTAGATCCCGTAGTAACGCACGCCGTCGCGTCGAATATTTCCGCCGCCGCAGGTAATGTCACTTGAGACGGGAACTGATCCTTGAGATGGAAACCTTGGTATGACAAATAAAGAAAGGCCTTGTCTTTTTTAATCGGCCCGCCACCGAAGGCGCCAAATTGATTCAGGCGAAATGGCGTAACTGAGCTGGCAAACCAATTCCTGGCATCGAACGCATCGGTATGCCGGTCCCAGAAAGCGCCGCCATGGAGAGCATTAGTTCCGCTCTTCAGGCCGATGTTGATTACCGAACCGCCGCGCACTCCGTATTCCACGCCGGGGTTGGACTGAACGTTGAATTCGGAGATTCCCTCAAGAGGAATCAAAGCCGCCGCCGTGCCCGAGATTGCCGCTTGTCCAAGGGATGATTCGCCGTAGTAGCGATCATTATTCGGAATGCCGTCCACTGCGAAATTATTCGATGTCGCGCGCTGTCCATTGATGTTGAGACTCTGAAAACCGCCGCCCGGACTACGCTGCACGCCGGGGACGCCATCGAGAAGATTATTGAAATCACGTCCGTTGTTGGGGAGATCCTCTACCTGGCGGCCAATGAAAAGCGTGCTGAGACGATCCTCGGTGGTTTCTACCAGGGGAGCGACGCCTTCGACTTCAACAATTTCTTTCGTCCCTCCCACCTGTAATGCGAAATCCGCTTGCGTGGTCAGCGCGATGCTTACAACGGCTGGCCGCTCCGACGTCTTAAATCCCTGAGCTTCCACGGCCAGCTTGTAGTGGCCTGGGGAAAGATTGACCAGGCGATAGAAGCCGGTGTCACTGGTTGTGGCGGAGGCCTTTTCACCGGTCGCCGTATTCTCCGCCCGCACCGTGGCCGCACGCACGGCCGCACCGCTGGGGTCGGTTACGGTGCCTGAAATGTCACCGGTAATTTTCTGCGCAAAAGCTGGAACACTGGCAAGCAATCCCAAGCAAACCGCCATGTTCAAGGTAAACCTGGACATGGGATCCCCCTTTGAAGCTGGAATGTTCACTGATGACGGGCATTCTTTAGTAGAGATAAGAATGAAGTCAAGACAAATCCGTGCAATTTGTTCTCAACCGAGGGGCATGTCCGAAAACCTGCAGCCTTAACTTGGATAACAGAGGCCGGTCAACAAACTGTGAAGCATGTATAGGGGTGAGAACAGTCGGACGGAGACGTGCTAGTGCTTTTCAGCTCAACGGCGAGTCGCTCATGCGGAAGCGCGTACGCACATGTTCGGAGATCAATTCGATGGCGGAGCGGTTGGCTACGGGGTCGGCTTGGGCCAGATATTTCATAGCTTCGACTAGCAGACGTTGTCCGTCCACGTACCGGGGATCGGAAGTACGTTCACGCCGTCTGCGTCCAATGCTGGGAGGAACCGGAATCGTGAAGACCTTGGCCATGAGAACCCGAATGTCCGTGGGGCGAAGCGTTCTGTTGTTTGCGCTGCGGCGTTTGCGCTCCACAGTATAACGCCCAGCCTGCGGTTTTTCAGCTTTTATCTTTTGGGAATTCGCTCGATACCGTGAACTTACCCCTGTGGTGACACCGTCTTTGTCCTGCTTGTGGTTTTCAACTTAAATACAGTATCAGGGATTTTCTGGTTCAATTCAATATCGCTGTATTTTGCCAGGCGATAGTCGCCCGACGGTTCCACCAGTTGCTGCTGGACAGAAACGCCGCGTGCCGGATCAATCCACAAAACAATGTGCTGAAAAGTATTGCGAATGCTTTGAGATTTTGGCACAAGGTCGAGTTTCACAGCATCGATATTTCCCACTTTCTCGCTCCCCAGGTATTTGACATCGAACGATTTCAACATGTCGTGTCCGCCGCCGCCAAATCCCAGTACCAGGAAACTCTCGAATTCGGCCCGGTGCTTCCCCGCCGGATACACCGTGACCTGATCAATCCTGGGCTGGTAAACCTGCACTTTGGAGTCGCTGAATAACACGTGTTTCTTTTCCGGTTCAGTGATGTCGGCGACCATCTGAGTTTCATGGTTGGCGCGACGGAAATAGACTTTACCTTTTTGGGTATCGGTTTCGTTCACCACTTTCTGATATTGATCCCAGACGAAATTGGCTTCAGTGGTTCGGAAGTTGGCTGCGGTGCTATCCATTTTTTTCAGGACATTCTCCAGCGCAGCATTGGAACCCTGCTGCGCCCACGCCGGCGCGAGCAATAAGAACGAGACCGCCAAGCACCATCGAAACGAATAATTGTGTTTCATAAAGGTCGCCTTGCTAGATTCGAAAAGTCCTACTCTTTTTTTGCCCAGACTTTATATCCTAAGATGCGTCCTGACCGGTCACGTATCGTCTCATACCTGGTGATGTTGACTTCGCCCGAAATGGGCTCGATGATGCGTAACAACTCGGCCCGAATGATAGCGTCTTCCTTGCCCGTAACTGCCGAGCCCTCAATTTGATAGACGAAGCCTCCCGCGGCATCGGGAACGACCGCCACCCCAGTAGGATGCGGGTTGCGCTCGACCGGTTTGTCCTTGAAGTTAATCCAGTAAGGAGACAGAAATACAAACAGCAAAATGACAGTCACCATGATGTCATATTGAATAGTTCCACGTTCATACGACCACAGAATGTAGCCGCGGATTGTGCGCCAGATGGCGTTCATCGGAACCGCAGGCGCGCTTGCCAGCTTCGCGTTTGTCTCTGTCGTTTCCAAGTCTAGTTTTTGCTCCACATCTTGGCAAACTGCTCGTGCCACAGACTAAAACTTACTTGCGGTAATGCGTTCAGCTCCCACATAAGGTCGCAGTGCCTCCGGAATCAATACGCTGCCATCGGGCTGCTGATAGTTCTCCACGATCGCCACCCAGGTGCGGCCAATCGCCAAGCCACTGCCATTCAAAGTATGCACGAACTCGGTCTTGTTCTTCCCCTCTGGACGATAGCGAATATTAGCGCGGCGCGCCTGAAACGCCTCAAAATTCGAGCACGACGAAATCTCCCGGAATAATTGCTGGCCTGGCAGCCATACTTCGATGTCATAAGTCTTAGCGGAAGAGAATCCCAAGTCAGCCGTAGACAGCGCGACCACCCTGTAGTGCAGACCCAGCTTTTGAAGAATGGTTTCAGCATGCTGCGTGAGCTTCTCCAGTTGCTGATAAGAATCTTCGGGACGGCAAAACTTGACCAACTCAACCTTCTGGAATTGATGCTGCCGGATGATACCGCGAACGTCCTTCCCATAGGAACCAGCTTCACTGCGAAAACATGGAGTGTAAGCAGTGAGCGACCGCGGAAGATGGGAGGCTTCCAGCACCTCGTCACGATATAAATTTGTCACTGGAACTTCCGCGGTGGGAATGAGCCACAGTTCCTTTTCGCCATGCGGCACGCGAAAAAGATCCGACGCGAACTTGGGAAGCTGTCCAGTACCATACATTGATTCAGAATTGACCAGGTAGGGTGGCAACACTTCTGTGTAGCCCTGCTCTCGCGTATGCACATCGAGCATGAAGTTCGCTAAAGCTCGTTCCAGTCGCGCTCCCAAATCCCAATAGACCGCGAATCGCGCCCCTGACAATTTGGCAGCGCGTTCAAGATCAAGAACTCCTAATTGCTCTCCCAGTTCCCAATGTGGCTTGGGCGCAAAGTCAAACTTCGGCGGCGTTCCCCAACGCCGGATTTCCGCATTATCTTCGGCACTCTTCCCTACGGGGACGCTTTCATTCGGCAAGTTGGGAAGGCCCGCCAGAATTTGCTGCGAGCGCTTCTCTAAGTCGGCCGCGACTTTCTCACGATCCTGGATCTGTTCCCGGAGTTCTTTGGTTTCAGCAACCAGAGTGCTGGCATCCTGGCCGCTCTTCTTCAGCTTGGCAATTTCTTCCGACGCACGATTGCGCCGGGCCTTAATCGTCTCTGCATCCGTAATAGCCTGCCGCCGCTGCTGATCAACCTGGTGAAAATCTTTTAGAATTTCTGCGGGATCAAGACCGCGATCACGCAGTTTTTGCTCGACCAAGGCCAGATTGTTGCGGACAAAGTTCAGATCAAGCATCGGAGGTTCATAACTGTATCGGAAAAGCACCGCCCATTGCACGTTGACCGCATGGCGCCACCATTCATGACGATGCATCGGCAGTGTTGTGAGCCCGGCGCGGAAAATGCTCTGGAAGCCAACTTCCGCTTGACATGTCAATATTTCTTTATCACAGTACTCACCCGTTTCATTAAATTGGTTTAATGCCCTCACCTGGGAGGTGGAAGATGGCAAGCCAATTCACAACGCCCAACTCCCACCAAATCACAAAACGCACGCGATCGTTTCTCGGTTCTCTGTTCGCGGCAATAGTTTTTATCAGCGCCGCGCAGGGCCAAAGTGCTTACATCCGTGTCAATCAGGTTGGGTACCCATCGGCTGAATCGAAGCGCGCCTATCTTATGGCGACGGGTTCAGAGAACGGAACAACATTCGTAGTCAAGAACTCTGCCGGAATTACCGTGTACTCAGGCGCGGTGGGCGCGACGCTCGGCGCCTGGGGGTCGTTTCCCTTTGTTTATCCGATTGATTTCGATTCGGTGAGCACCACGGGCACGTATACCATTGCCGTAACCTCCCCCCATCGCGGCCAGCTCGCCGAGTTTTAAGATTGATGCGGCCGCGAATATCTATGCCAATCCCCTTTCGAATACCTTGTTCTTCTATCAAACCCAACGGGATGGGCCCAACTACGTCCCCAATGCTTTGCGTACGGCTCCGGGTCACTTAAACGATCAAAGCGCGAAAGTTTCTCTCACACCCAGGGTAAACGCCGGCAGCGGGCGCTTCTCCGGCGACCTGACGCCCACTGGAGCGGTCATCAACGCAGCGGGCGGCTGGTGGGACGCCGGCGACTGCCTCAAATTCGTCCAAACCGCGAGCTACACCGAAGCGCTTCTGGCCATATGCGGGAGACCCGGGGCAAATTACTTTCGGCCTGGAGAGCAAAGTACAACTCCACCGCGCCCAGTTCCAAGTCGTCGCGCCATTCCGTCTCGGGATAGAAACTGAATGGAATAACGGTTAACAAATTGCCACTGGGAGCAGTGTTGGCCAGGTCGAAGATGTGCTCGCCGGACAAGAGGCACTGATTAGCATAAAGCGAATTGCTGGTCTGGTAGGCGTGATAGCAGAGAGCGAAATCCGCCGTCAAACGCCCAGCCAGGTTCGGACTGATCTTTGCTCCAGCTCCACCCGCAGTGTTGATAAACACCGGACGATGGCAGATGTAGCGATAATTATCGGAGCATCCTTGATAAGTGTCGTCGGCCTGCGGAAGGCGCCAAATGTCGTGGTCAGCCACGGTTTGAGAATTTCCGCTGCCAATTCCGACCTGGTAGTAGAAGGTTTTTGTGTTGTCGTCCCACATACTCTGCAGCCAGTCCAAACCAAACTTCGACTCGGCTGTGAAATTCGCCGTGCCTGAGCCTGCACCCATTGTCAATGTTTATTGAGGTCCGCACCCGGCTAAGACGGCTGGCCAAGTTCTCGACTGAAGCACTTCGTCATCCCGGAACCTTGCCGTAGTCATTCGAGCGATTTGGCCGTGCCAGTTGCACACTGTAGACTACACGGCGATGAGATTCCTGCTGCGCGCCCTCGGAGTCGGATTGCTGCTGTGTGTCTCTGGGACTTGCTTTGGCTCTGCTTACAATGCGCATCCGAAGCTGATCGTCATCATCGTCATCGACCAGTTTCGCGGCGATTATCTGGAGCGCTATCGAGATCAATTTGGGGAAGGCGGATTTCGGCTCCTCCTTGAGCGCGGAGCTAATTTCACCGATTGCAACTACGATTACGCCAACACTCACACCGCAGCTGGTCATGCCACGCTGCTGAGCGGTGCTTACTCCAATGGCCACGGTATCCACGCCAACTCCTGGTGGGATCGGCAAACCAAGCGCATGGTCACGTCAGTGCAGGACGACGGAACCAGACTTATCGGTTTGGCCGGCAGCTTACCTGGCGCTTCGCCACATAATCTTCTCGCCGACACCCTTGGCGATGAACTAAAACTGGCGACCCAGGGAAAAGCCCGAGTCTTTGGAATCGCCTTGAAAGATCGCGCTGCAATATTCCCGGCAGGCTTTGCCGGGGATGGCGCTTACTGGATCGACTACAAAACCGGCCGCTGGATCACATCAACCTACTATCGCAGCGAATTGCCCAAGTGGCTGTCAGACTTTAATGGCAGCAAGCGGGCGGAAAAATATCTGAACAAAGAATGGAAAGATAGTAGCCGAAGAGTCCTGCGCACCACCGCTCCTGTGCCCGGACAAGAAACAAGCTTTTACGATTTGGTAGCCGCCACACCCTTTGCCAACGACTACGAATTCGAGTTGGCGCGCGAGCTAATTACCTACGAAAAACTGGGATCTGGCCCGGCCACGGATCTGCTGACCATCGGACTTTCCGCCAATGACGTCCTGGGCCATCAGGTAGGACCTGACTCTCCCGAAATGCAGGCTATGGCGGTGGCGACGGACCGGCAACTAGCGGAATTTTTTGATTTCCTCGGACATCAGATCGGACTCGCGAACCTCTGGATCGCGCTCTCAGCCGACCACGGAATCTCGCCTATTGCCAGCATGACTAAGCGCCTGCGAATCCCCGCCCCCATTGTTTCACCGGGCAAATTGCGCGAACAGGTTAACCAGTTACTGTCCCGACAACTCTCGCCAGGAAGATCGGCAGAATACTTAAAAGTTTTTGACTACCCCGTCGCATGGCTGGACGACGATGCCTTTGCCGCTGTCAAAGTAAAGGAAGAAGATGCCGAGCATCTGGTCGGGGAAGCGCTGAAGCAAGTCGGCCTACGCGATTATTACACTCGGTCGCAGCTTGCGCGAGGGGATGTTCCCAACACTTCGACCGGCTTGAGATTTCTGCACAGCTATTCTCCTCTGGGAGGTTGGTACGTGCTCGGAGTTCCTGCCCCGTTCACGGTCTCCAGCCCCACCGAAGCGGATCACATGAGTGCATACACCTATGACACCCACGTCCCGCTGGCTTTTTATGGTCTGCCCTTCCAGCCTGGAACCTATCGCACTCATTCGGAACCAATCGATTTGGCGGTAACTTTCGCGTCGCTGCTAGGGATCAATTCTCCTAGTCATGCTGTGGGGCGAGTCCTTACTGAGGCCTTAGTTCCCGCGCGTCGCGCAGAAAATTCGTCGCGTCCGCCGGCCGACAAGCGGCTCCATCCACGCAATTCCTCGGATCCTGTCAGACCGGCATCGGCTGTCGCTCCCGGAGGCTCCTGGTGACCGTTTCTGCGGCGACTGAGCGCCGTGCTCCTGATTTGAGCGTCAGTTTTGCCGGTATCCAGCTCAAAAACCCGGTGATCGCCGCCAGCGGTACTTTCGGATATGGAATCGAATTCGAAGATGTAGTGCACCTCGATAAGCTCGGCGGCTTCGTGGTCAAGGGATTATCGCGCGAACCAATGGCGGGTAATCCCCCGCCGCGTTTATACGAGACTCCTGCGGGGATGCTGAATGCGATCGGTTTGCAGAATATCGGCGCCAGGGCTTTCATTCTCGAGAAACTTCCCAAGCTACGGGAGATGAAGAATATCGTCGTGTTCGCCAATGTCTTCGGCTACACCCGCGAGGATTACGAACACGTCGTCCAAATCCTCAACGAAGGCGAGGGGATTGCCGCCTACGAATTAAATGTGTCGTGTCCCAACACCGAGTATGGAGGCATCCAGTTCGGCAGTGATCCGCGATCATTGGACGAAGTAGTAAGCACGGTACGGCGCAACTCGCAGCGTCCGCTGATCGTGAAACTTTCTCCCAACGTTACCAGCATCGCGCAAATGGCTCACGTGGCTCAGGAAGCCGGCGCTGACGCGCTTTCGCTGGTGAACACCTTTGTGGCCATGGCTATTGACGCCGAAAACCGTAAGCCACGAATTGCAAATGTCACCGCAGGACTCTCCGGGCCGGCCATCAAGCCTATTGCCCTGCGAATGGTTTACGACGCCTCGAAGGCCGTGAAGATTCCAGTCATCGGCATGGGCGGCATCTCCACTGCCGTGGATATTGTGGAGTTCATGCTGGCCGGCGCGACCGCGGTGCAGATAGGAACTGCGAGCTATTGGGATCCTGTGGCGACCGAGAAAATTGTCGCCGAACTGCAAACCTGGTGTGCAGAGCACAACGTGGAACGCCTGGCAGATCTCACTGGCGGTATGGTGATGGAGTAACTGTCACTACGTTGAACTGCCCGCTTACTTCGGCCACCGTGCGAGAATTGCTCCCATCACCAGATAGCAAACCAGCTGATAGCCGGTGTCGATCAAATAGAGTTTGATGGGCCTCTTTTTGAAGAGCGTGCTGGTCAATTGGACGGTAGTCACAAAACCCAGCCACACCGCAAATCCAATTTTCATCCCGTAAAAAATTGAGTTAACCGTGGTGATCTCAATAACCTTCCCCAATACAAATGCGGAAATCAGACTGGCGATAAATGTAATGCCGTAAAGTTTGCCCGCGCCTTTTCGCATCTCTTCCATTTTGGCTTTGTCATTCGGGTCGTAGCCCATCGCGAGTGTCCAAGGCTTGGCGAACAAAAGTGGTGAGTACCACAGAAATCCCAAAATCATGGTTGCAACCGCCGCCGCCAGTACTGACCACAAGTTGACTCCCATGAATTCCATAGCTCTACCTCCCCACGTGTATGTGAAAAGAAGGCCCCAATTCTATGCTCAAGCTGTTAAAAGAGAAACCGCAGGTAGGAATAGACCTGAAACCGGAAACTACACTTACTATCTTCCGTTGCTATACCAGATCGAGCCCGGCGAATTATAGTTGAGTCCTTCGCCCCACACGGCTTGTGTCTGGCCATGACTGTCGATGTCCATCTCGAAGTAATCGCCAAAGGGAAAGCTGAACCCGTTGCGCTGAATGTAGCTATAGCCCGGCACATAACTGGACATTTGCTTCTCAGCCGACCAGGTTGCGCCGCCATTGGTAGAACTGCGGTAGTAGGTATTCCACAGCGGTAGGTTGCGAGAATCCATCCATGCGATTCGAACATCCCCAGCCGATCCCGCGACAATGGCGGGGAACGCGTGCTTCACCCCCGCAGCCGCGGCAGAAACATCCAGCTTGGGCGACCAGGTTGCTCCAGCCGTTGTAGACGAAGCGAAATAGATCCGTTCTGCACCCTTGTCCACAACCCCTGAGTTCCAGAGTGCGTACAACGTGCCCACGGCATCGGAGGTCATGGTGATCTGCGCTCCGAGATACGCCCAGCCGCAACTATAGGAAGAGCAAACCGGAGGCGAACCCGAAACGTCGAGCACCGCGCTCGTCCAACTCTTGCCGCCATCGGACGACTTGCTGGTATAGAGATTGACCGGACCCTTGGCGCCCCCGTTCTGGGTGTACCCCGCCCACGCGAAATACACATTCCCGGCGGGATCTACCGTGCCGCCGCCGGCCAGGGACCATCCCAGCTTTGCATTCACATTCACGTTCGCGGAAGTGAAGGTGATGCCCCCATCGTGGGAGGAAGACACCCAGACCTTCTGGGCATGATTGAACCCGACGTATACATCCGCGCCACGCACCGCAAGAATGGGCTTGTCCGTCCCCGCATTCGTACTGTCAGCAATCACCAGCGACCAGCTTTGCCCGAAGTCCGCCGACTTGGCCACCACGGTGTCGCTTTTGTTGTTCTGCAGCCAGGCGGCGTAGACGATTCTGTGATCCGCTGGATCCACCACGATCTGCGCATCAAACTGACCAGTACCGGGGGGCGCGATCTGACGCGGCGCCTGCCACGTGTTTCCATTATCGTTGCTCACTACCAGAATCAGAGTCGGCAGCGGACAGCTCGCACAGCCCGGGACGATCACATATTGCGGATAAAGAATGTACACATGACCGTAACCATCGGCGGCGATCGCCGGCTCCCATTGATCCCCGGTCCTGAAGCCGACACGGGTCTGAGGTGTGAAGCCCGAATTGGCCGGCCATGCAGCCGGCGCCAGGATGGTGGTCAGCAATACCGTAAGAATGAATCGCGATTGGAGAGAAAGGCTGGAACTCACAAGGCCTCACAGCCGCGGCGGGTAAGCCGCTTGGCCGCAATCTAAATCTATGCTGAAGGATGCCAGAGGATCAGTCGAAACGCAAGCATCGGCCCATCATCAAGACAAAGAGATTGCATAGGCCCGCTTCACTCGCGTCATTTTCCAGAAACTATTACACTGTTTAATGGAGCAAATTATCATGGCCAAAGCTACATTCGCCGCCGGCTGTTTTTGGGGAGTCGAAGCCACATTTCGCCAATTGCCAGGTGTGAATTCCACCCGCGTGGGTTACACCGGCGGAAAGTTCGCCGATCCTACTTACGAAGACGTTTGCACCAATAGCACCGGACACGCCGAGGCTGTGGAAGTGGACTACGATCCCGCCAAGCTGTCTTACGACAAGCTGTTGGAAGTTTTCTGGGAGAACCACGATCCGACTCAATTGAATCGTCAGGGGCCCGACTTCGGTACCCAGTACCGCTCTGCGATCTTCTTTCATGACCCGCAACAAGAAGCCGCGGCCTTAGCCTCCAAAGAGAAATTGGGAAAGTCTGGACGCTACAGCAAGCCCATCGTCACGCAGATTGTTCCTGCCGTGACCTTCTACCCCGCCGAGGACTATCACCAGCAATATCTGGAAAAGCGCGGGCTAGCCACTTGTCACATCAAGTAACTCTCAGTTTTGAAAGGGCATGACTTCAGTCGTGCCGCCCCTGGGCTCCGCGCGTAATTAAGTTGCTTCCCCCTAACACTCGTCGTGGTTCGAAAAAGAACAACAATACCAGACCTGCAACAAAGAAAGTCGCCACTTGGCTAAGGCTAAATGCTAAGAAGTGCAATACCAAGCCATACAGGGCCACCGCTTCACTCAAACAATAAATAATTATCAAAGTGGTTTCCGGCTTCACGGATACTTTCCCCTGTGGCGGTGATATGGTTGCTGTCTGACTCGAGAGAATGCGCCGCAGCACGACGATCCCCGCTACCTCCACGATGGCGATTGCCGTAAATGCGTAGAACACAACCGGATTCGGCTCTCCGCTAGCTGGCACCAGTGTTGCGATTACGGCGTAGAGCACGACGCTGGCCAGCATGGCGATTCGAATTGCCTGCAAATTCTTCATAGAATCCATGACTCAAATTGTGCCTGATTCGTATGGCGTCGGTGTTGCTAAAAAAGACCCAGCGGTGCCGGAATCAGCAACAATGCCTACTGTGCGCCGGTAGTTCCGAAATTAGTGGCAACAGGCCGCAGGATGGTGCATCCTATCCCAAGTGACTTCTTTACGCGCAAAACTGGTTGGAGTCTTCGTGCTGTGCGTTGTCACTGCATTCACGGCTACCCCGCTGGCAGTGCAGACTTCGCTAGCGGCAGATGCTGCTCCCGCCGGATGTCACCACCAAGCCCCGGTAACTCCACAACCCGCTAGCCATCACTGCTGTGCCTTGGGCCACCACACCGCGGCATTGACCGCATTCACTCCTGACTTCTCAGGCCCTCATGACTTTTCACATCTTTTTACAGTCGATCCAGCCCTTGTCACCTACTCGCAGTCGCCGTCTTCTAGAATCCTGATTGGATCCAGCCCTCCCGGCATCGTGCCCCTGCGCATCTAGACTCGAAACCTCCGACATACTCAAACCTCACACTGAACGTCCGCACCGGTTTAATTTTGGGTGACTATTGCGCTTACGAGGGAAAATGCGTGCTGTTTGTTTGATTCTAATTGCAGTGATATTCCAGGTCGAACCGTCCATGGCTCAGGATGCTCACGCTGAAAAAGATTCTGCCCAACAACATGTTGGTCAGAATATGCCGGGGATGACTGGCATGAGCCACCAAGACATGAGCGGTCATAAGATGACCATGGAATCCCACTCGCTTATCGAGTTGCTGCAACATCACGTAACCGCTGGCACCGACGCCGAACCGAATTCCACTCCTGCCCCCATGCTCATGACCATGAAAGGCAAGTGGACGCTCATGTTCCACGGGGAAGCCTTCCTCAATGACATCCAGCAAAGCAGCCCGCGCGGCGCTGACAAATTCTTCTCCACAAACTGGATTATGCCCATGGCACAACGCCAATTGGGCAAGGGCACGCTTACCTTGCGAGCGATGCTGAGTTTTGAACCGGGAACAGTCTCGAAGCGCCGTTACCCGGAATTATTTCAGCAGGGCGAAACGGCCTTTGGACGCGCCGTCGTGGATGGCCAACATCCCCACGATTTCTTCATGGAATTGGCTGCGCTGTACGACCACAAGTTGAGCGAAAATACGCTGCTGTCTTTTTACGCTGCGCCCATGGGCGATCCGGCCATGGGCCCACTCGCCTATCCTCACCGGCCATCAGCGTCCGAAGATCCCATCGCGCCTCTCGGACACCATCTTCAGGACTCCACCCACATTGCCGACGATGTAATCACCGTTGGACTAACTTACCGCGATGTCAGATTGGAAGCCTCCGGCTTCCACGGACGCGAGCCCGACGAGTTTCGCTGGAACCTGGACTCCGGCGAGATCGATTCGTGGTCGTCGCGCCTGACCGTCAATCCGGGGCAGAGTTGGAGTTTTCAGTATTCGCTTGCCCAACTTCATAGTCCCGAGGCGCTCGCGCCAGGCACGGATCTCCGCCGCATGAGTGCTTCTCTGATGTATAACCGCCGGCTACAAAATGGCAACTGGGCGTCGATGCTTTTATGGGGACGGAATCGAAGTCTTGTGGATGGAAATATCGGCAACAGCTACCTGGCAGAGTCCACACTTCACTGGGCAGGCAAGAACTATCTCTGGACTCGAATCGAGAATGTCGACCGCACCAATGAATTGTTAGTTGGCGAAAATCTGGAACCGGTAGGCTTCCAGGAACGCTACTTCGCGCGCGTCCAGGCTTACACCGCCGGTTACGACCGCGAAATCGGTCACATCCCTCATCTGTCCACCGCTGTGGGCGCTCAGGTTACGTGGTATGGTGTGCCGGATACTTTGAAGCCTATCTACAATTCCCATCCCGCAGGCGTGGTGATGTTTTTGCGTCTGCGGCCGCAATAGATTTCAGCGATTATCCGAAGCAAGCCTAGCAACTGCGCGAAGGCTTTGGAAACTTCTCTCAGCCTCATAAGCTATTTCCTCAGTGTCACCATCACGAAGTAAGCAAGTGCAAGTGTAACGACGATTACGATGGCTACTTCCCAACCCTCGCTGAGCTGTTGCCACATTCGAAAAATATACGCTTGACAGGCTTCTGTGTCAGCGCCCTGATGAGATGGAGTGGTGGATGAAGCGGCTTACGATTGTCCCGTGATTTTCACCCGCAACTCTTCCGGCAGGCGATCACGAATCTCGGCAGGCAGCCGGTCGTGTACGTGGCGTGCTCCCAGCCGCGCCACATCCACCACGGCCATAGGCGCAGGGGTAGCGACAGCCACGATCAGCCAGAGCAATGCGGAAAGAGCAAATCCGGAAAGGGCTGCCAACTCCAACCAGAAGGCGTGGCGTGGCCCCAAGTGCCGGATCACTCCAAAGGCCAGAAGAAACACCCCGGCCGAGACCGAGGCCAGCACAATCAGGGAAACATCTATGGTGCGATGCAGGCGTTGCCATTTGCGGCAGTGTTCGCAGGCGGCTAGGTGCTCTTCGTAGCCGGAGCGCATCTCTGGCGCGATGCCGGAAATATCGTAGCGCCAGCCGGCCAGAATCTTGCCTATGATCGGATCAATGCATTCACTCATTCGTTACTACAGCCGGATGGCTTCCATCGGCTCTGATTGTGTTGCCAGCAGCACCCGGTTATGCAGCAGATTACGGCGTGGACTCAACGCTTTTTCCGCTGCTCGCCGCGCGATCTCGGGATGGTTGTTCTGCTCCGAGAGATGCGCCAACACCACATATGCTGCACTTCCATCGTAGTCGCTGGCAAAGAAATTCGCGAGTGCGTCGTTCGAAAGGTGCCCGACGCGACTCATTACCCGCTGCTTCACCGACCAGGGATACGGACCGCCGCGCAGCATCTCCACATCATGGTTGGACTCGATCACCAGCACATCACAGCCTCGCAAGTGATCGCAAACGTTGGGCGGGATGTATCCAAGATCGGTGGCGATGGCTACTTTTATCCCTTCCGAGCGAAACGCAAATCCCACCGGATCGGCAGCATCATGCGGGATGGTGAAAGGCGTAACCGCAATATCGCCAATCTGGAACTGGCATCCCGAGGAGAATAACTCGAGCTTGCCTACCTCCGGCTTTTCTCCTACTGAATCGCGCACTGCCCGTGCCCAAGCCTGATGGGTAGCGCCCGTCATGAAGATTGGCACATTGAGCTTGCGGGCAAGCACGGCCAACCCATACACGTGGTCGGTATGCTCGTGGCTAATCAGAATGGCGGAAAGAATGTGAGGATCATCTCCCGCCGCCTTCATGCGTTTGAAAGTCTCGCGGCAGGACATTCCCGCATCCACCAGGATGGTGGTGGTGGCGCTGCGAATGATGGCACTATTTCCCCGGCTGCCAGAGGCCAGCACCGAGACGGAAACTCCCATGGCCTTCGAGCATACTCGCAGCCGCAGTGGAAATGGGAGTAACTTTTCGGTTATCCGCTACTTTAGTGCTTACGTTCCGATCTCAGCTAGATGTAAGCGATGCAATCGATCTCGACCAGCGAGTTTCCCGGAACTCCACCGTTTGCGACCGCTACCGTGGTGCGCACCGGCGGCTCATTGCCGAATCGCCCGAGATAGACTTCGTTCATCCCGGCGTAGTCTTTGATGTCGTTCAGATAGACGTTCACCTTCAGGACCTTCTGCATGGATGACCCTGCGTTGGTCAGTTCTTTCTCGATTTCATCGAGAACATGTTTGGTGTGGGACGCAATGTCACCCGGGAAGTGTGCGCCTTTCCCGGCAATGAACAGCAGGTTACCGAACGACACTGCCCCCGAAAACAGAGGCATTTTCTCCGGTGGTTTTCCGCCGGTATAGTAGACCTTTTTCTTCGACTTTTCCTTCGCTTCAGCTTTCACAGTTCCAACCACGCTCGCGGCCGCGATCAAAGCTGCGCTTTTTTTCAATACATTTCGCCGGTCTGGTTTCATCACACGCCCCCCTCGTTTGGATTGAATAATTTTGATCTACGCCTGATAGGTGTAAAAACCTCTGCCGCTCTTCTTTCCCAGCCAGCCGGCGTCCACCATTTTGATCAGCAACGGGCATGGCCGGAACTTGGGATCGCCTAACCCGTCCTGCAGCACTCGCATGATGTCCAGACAAACATCCAGACCAATAAAATCTGCCAGTGCCAGTGGTCCCATGGGGTGTGCCATCCCCAGCTTGAAAACTTCGTCCACGGCTTCCGCCGTCGCCACCCCTTCCATGACGGTGTACATAGCCTCGTTCAGAAGTGGCATCAGCACCCGGTTGGAGACGAAGCCGGGTGCGTCATTGACTTCCACTGGCGTCTTCTCCAGTTTGGTCGCCAGATCGCGCACTTTTTTGACTGTTTCATTGGAGGTGGCCAGGCCGCGAATCAATTCCACGAGCTTCATTACGGGAACCGGATTGAAGAAGTGCATTCCGATGACTTTGTCAGCCCGCCCGGTCAACGCTGCCAGCCTGGTGATGGAAATTGAGGACGTGTTGGAGGCCAGAGTAACTTGCGGCCGGCAGATTTTGTCCAGGTCGCGAAAAATGTCTGCCTTGACTTCGAACTTCTCAGTAGCGGCCTCCACCACAAAATCGCAGTCTGCCAGCTTGGTGCGCCTGAGCGCCGGCTCAATGCGTTTCAGTGCCGCAGATTTTTCTTTGGCAGTGATCTTGTACTTCGCAACTTCGCGCTCGAGATTCTTGGCAATCGTCTCCAGCGCGCGATCCAGAAAGCTCTGCTCCACATCACACAACACAACCTCGTATCCGCTGCGGGCAAAAACATGAGCGATGCCATTGCCCATTGTTCCGGCGCCCACCACTCCCACGCGTTTTATATCCATGATGACTTCTCCTCCGCAGGAAAGAAGGAAAGCATGAAAGTCTAACACTCAGCCTTAAGGCGCTTAAGCTTGGCTTCAGATTCGCGTGTTATTCAATCCATATTCTTTGCGTGAGCATCGAATCGATGTTTCGTCCGCATCACACCTGTTATAGACACCAAGTCAGCAGAAACCAGGCAGGGCAAGGCATCCGGCCTTCTGTCAGACCGAAATCAAGTGGGAGGGAAACCATGTTAGGAAAAGTAAGAATGACAGCACTGGCAGTAGCGGTGACGTTAGCGTGCAGCGGTTTAGCGCTGGCTTACGATCGCGATAACGACAATGACGATTACTACGGTCGCAATAATACCCAGGCCCACAAACACCGTCGCGACGGTGACCGCGACGATCGTGATGGCTGGAGAAATCGGGACAACGATCGGAATCGGGGATGGCGGCGTGGCGACGGCGATGGTGATCGTGACGATCGCGGCTCGGGCAATTGGAGAAATAACGGCCGCTATGGCCGACGCAATCCGTCCGTCTACCAAAATAATCAGGGATGGCATCGGAACGACGGCGACGCCGACGATGGTGTTTACAACCGTGGCGGGGTTTATGACCGAGGCGGAGTTTACAACCCTGGTGGGGTTTACAGCGGTGGGCGAGTCTATAGCCGTGGCAACTATCCCACTGACCAGACTGGCTACCCGCAAGGAGCCTTTGGCGGCAATCCTGGATTCCGCTATGGTTACAGCGATGGAGCCAAAATGGCGAACGCGGATATGTCCCAGCGCAAGCCGTTCAATCCCGAACCGCGCGGCAAGTATGATGACCGCGATGGTGGCTACCAACGCGTAGACGGCGACAAGAACGCGTACAAGGTCCAGTACAGCAACGGCTATCGAGCCGGATATGAGGCTACGTTCGGGCGGTACTAGGGACTGGCGTCACAATTAACGCAAAGACCCGCTTCCGAAGAAGCGGGTCTTTTTATTTCAGATTTAACTAGCTTATTGGCGTTCCAAAGTCTCGTCCATGGCGAACTTGTTGCCCTTCTCTACATTGACCACGCGATGGATAGTCTTATAGCCGGAAAGCGTGATGTCCACCACATAGGCGCCCGGGTTCAGGTAGAACTCCACCGGCGAATTCTTGTCCACAACGCGGCGATTGACCGCGATCTGTGCTCCCTTGGGTTGGGTCTTAACGCTCACCGTACCCATTCCGGACGTCTCGCCTCCCCCACCAAAAATCTTTTTGAACTTGCCAGCGGTTTTGATTTCACCAGTGTTCCCAAGCACGCGCAGGGTTGGCGCAAAATGATAGGTTTGGCCTGCTTGCAGATTCGCGGTCGTGGATTCTTCCAAATATCCTTGTTTCCTTACAAGAAAAGTGTGATTGCCCGGCCTGTCCACTGGAATCTGTGCCGGAGTCAATCGTCCACTGTCCTTGCCGTCCACAAATACCGCGGCGCCCGAGGGTGTGCTGGTGACCGCCGCCGTGGCAGTGATCTGTGCCAACTGGACTACAAGAAATGACTTGCTGGCCGATGCCACGTCAATGGTCCTGTTCTCGGCGGCATAACCGGCCTTGCTCACGCTGACGCTGTGTTGTCCGGGCGCCAATCCCGGCAGATTGTAAGGCGTGACCCAACTCGGATCGGTTCGCCCATCGATGCGAACTTGCGCTCCTTCCGGTGTGGAATTAATAGTCAACTGCCCCGGAATGACTGCGGAAGGAGTCGGCGTCACCTTAGCTTTACGCTTGTTGTACCTCGGGGTCACCGTTACGGGACCGGATTCGGCTTCGATCCTCTCCGGCACGACGGCATGAACCGGAGACGAGGCTTCGACATTATCGGTTGTCTGAGCCGCGGCGTCTGAAATTGAGCTTCGTTTCCCTGCTGTTCCGCTGGAGGCCCCAGCCATGGATACCGCTGATCCGGTATTTTCATCAGCCTCTTGAGAATGATTGTGCAGTATGATTCCCACGGTCACGGCCAGCATCAGGCAAACCGCCGCCCCAATGGAGTACATAAAAAGTTTTGGCGGAGTCTTCTTAATTTCCGTCACCGCTTGCCTCGCTACCTGGCGCGGCTGCATTCGGGGCTTCTCGGAGGCTTTAGCAGCGGACGCACTTGCCTGCGGCCCTGATGTTGGCGAGATCTCGGGATCCGGGTTAGGCGGGGGTGCGATATATACTTCTTGCATCGGCGGCAGTTCCTCGATTTCCGAAAAACTACGCCCCTGCGTTGCGGCGTTTCCGGCTTCATCCATCATCGGATCCACTGCGATTCCTGGCGCGGTGCCCAGCTCAGGCGTTAAGGCTGCGGAACTGCTTTCTCGCCCGCCGGCCGTACCCTGCGGAGACGGTGATTGCCGCTGCGCCGGAGCGACCGTACTGGCCGCGCCGGCGGCGGCGGCGACCGCCTTTTTTGCCACGTTTGGGCTGGCCTTAGGGCTGATGGTTTTGGCCGTCGCCGACGGTGATGTGGCGGGCTGAGCCGTTTTCTTCGCGGCCGCTGCCTTAGTGGCGCTTTCTTTGCACCTTTCCAAATCATTCACCAATTCTTGCCCCGATGCATAACGTCCTTCGGGGACCTTGGCCAGAGCTTTCATGATGACTTCACTCAAGGCAGGATGAATCTTGCGGTTGATTTGATCCGGTGCTACCGGCATTTGTTCCAGTATCTGCTGCCGCAATTGATCCGCATCCTCTGCGTCGAATGCCTTGCGCTCGGTGACCATCTCGTAGAGGATCGCACCTAGCGTAAATAGGTTGGAACGCCCATCCAGCGGCTCTCCCCGCAACTGTTCCGGGGAGAGATAATGCAAAACTTCCGGCGACTTGCCTGTGGCCAGAACCGCATATGCGCCCATGCCGGAAATCCCAAAGCTCAGAATCTTGACCGTGCCGTCCCACTGCACCATCACCTTCGCGGGCTCAAGGCTGTAGTGCACGACTTTGTTTACATGCGCATGATCCAGTCCCTGACAAGTCTGGCGCGTGATGTCCTGCAGGTCCCAAATAGAAAATCCCTCTTTGCGCGCCAGCATGGTGGCAATGCTGTTGCCCTGCACATATTCCATGGCGGCGCACAGCTTACCGTCGATATCTCCTGCTCCGTAAAGCAGCGCAATATTGTGGCTACTGAGCGCTTTGCTGGTTTCTGCTTCCTCGTCGATACGCTGCACTAACGCTTCCGCTTGATCTCCCAGCAGCTCCAGATTGATTGTCTTCAACGCGACAGTGTGCCCACTCTCGCTATCCGAAGCTTTATAGGTACAGCCGATTTCGGAACGCGCAATTTCGTTGATGATTTCGAAACGGCCGATTTTATTCGACATTTCTTCCCAACCCTCGTGCTGGCATGACCTTGTCGCATTCCACGCGCGACAGGTGTGGTCCTTATTAGAGGAGGATAGGCGTAGGATAGCGCGGCGCAGTTATCGCTTGCGAATTACCAAAGTACTCGCAGAGGAGGGCGGCTGCCGACTGCGTTCGGTGGGCTTCTCCGCTGCTCCAGTCGCGTAGATATTTAGGTGATCGTCAATCATCACAGCAAGCTTGCTGCCATCACGCGACAGAGCAAAGTCGTAGTCCGCTTTAGGGATCGGGACTACCTGGACGCTCGAGATTCGCTTTCGCAAATTAGTGTCATAGATCAGGATTCGCGTCCGGCTCCGCCTTATGTCGGTTAAATCCATGAAACCACCTTTTTCTTGCTCGGCGGACACGGCGAAAAATTTGCCGTCTCGCGTAACGGAGGTTAGCTCCTCGAGGCTCTCCTTCTTCCCCCCCTCTAACCGGTCCTGCATGATAATTTGACCTTTCGTGTTCACCACGGTGAGCTCATACCAGCAAAGAGTGAGCAATTCGGTATTCGTTACAAATGCCGGCGTAGGTAGACATAGATGACTCTTCCCCTCCCAGGTGACTCGCAACGGTTCGACAAACTTTCGAAGAAGTACTCTTGTGCTCTCCTCTGCTGTTGCCAGGCTGTCGTCTGAGATGGCGAAGCGAAAGGACAGAGCTCTGTCTAGCCCGCTACCCAATGGGGACAACGACGAACTCCTTAAGATTTCAATGTGCGTGTTAGACGGAATGTAGTGCTTCAGCAACAGAGTTCTGCCGGTAGGCGAGAGACGTAATTCCCAATAATCCTACTTCTTGACCCTCTCCAATTTTCGTTCCCTCAGCACCTTGAAGTCGGGTGAGTAGAGTCTGAGGAAATCGCCGTTTCTAACTATGAAATTCCCCTCGTCGTTCATCATCACGGAGGAGATGCCCGAGCGCGTAGGGAGCTGATTTCGAAATTTCAGAGCTCCGGTTTTCGCATCAAACGCAACGAATTGTAAGACGAAGGGATCGGTGGGAGTGAGTTCATTGCGGCGCACGAGTTGTCCGGCATCTGCTTTTGTTACAAAGTAACAAATTACTTCATCAGACGTAGGAAAGAGGACACCAATATCAACGAATTTCCCACCGATGTAAGCTTTTCCTCCAATGTAGTGCGGGTTAGGACGGGAGGAATAGGAAAATGGCCTCAGATCGACTGCCCAGAGCGGCTGTGTACCATTGTCCTTCGCTTGCATCCGGATGCTGCTGAGCATTAACACGAGGCACGCAAGTGAGATGCCGATAGTACGCATGGATTATTTTCGAAGCCAGACACCCGTAGCGTGTTGACCAGGATTATATCCCGCGAACAAATAGTTCTATTGCCAGGAAGTTTGTGTGGAAGAGCAACGAATCAAGGACTCGACTACGAAGTCACAGAACTATATGGCTTACTGCATGGAAGTCAACCAGGTTTGCAGCAGGTTGCGCACTTTGGCTCCTTCGATTCGCCGCCGTACCGCATCCATCACGACAAACCGCGCCTGAGCTCCGCGCCCACGAAATCCCACCCAGTACGGGATATAAATTTCTCCAGCGATCGGCTCCGCCGAAATCTGCAGATTCCGCATGCGAAAAAAACCAGTGGTGAAAAGTACACGTCGCACTTTTCCCAGGATCAGTTCCCTCGCCTTTTCCTCTTCCAGCAGCGGCAGCGGACAATTCCGCGTCTCCACGAAGACGACCTCGCGCGGACCGGGTAATTGCTCGAAGGCGTAGAGATCAAGGGAGCCGGTTACCGCATCCAGCCCGAGCACGCGTTGATCACGCTTGCCACTATTCAGGATTTCAACTTGGAACAGCTGGAAGGGGATAAAAAACTCGGCCACGGATCGCACCGGCCCGAACGCCACTTGCCGCAACATTTCTATCGGGCCAGTGGAGGAAAACTGGTCGATGGCCTCATCGCGGCCGACGTTGGGTCGCAAACTGCGGATACGTGCCACTGCGACCTGCCTAGCGAAAATAGATCCAAAGGCCGACCACGGTGCTAAGCAATGCCAGGCTGAAAACGACGTTCAGTCTATGCTCCATCGCGGTTTCCGCCGCCGGCCTGTACACAACTGGGCGCGCTACTTGCGTCAGGTCCATTTTTTCATCGACGGTGGCAAAGGTCAGGCCAGCAAGTTTCTTACGGTCCGGCGCCGGCGTCATCAGGGAAACCACGACCAGCACCAGCGAGCAGATCACGAACATCAAGATCGCATAGTGCAGGAAATTAATGTCGATCAACCAGCGAATCGCGGGATTCTCGAAGCGACCGCCGGCCGCACGGTCCATGATCTCAAGTACAAAGCGTACCGCACCCAGCACAAAACCGGTCAGCAGCGAACTGATGGCCCCTTGCGCATTCAGCCGCGGCCACAGAATTCCCAGGATAAAGCAAGATGTAATCGGCGGACTGATATACGCCTGCACGCTTTGCAGGTAAATGTAGAGCTGGCTGCTGATCAAATGTATGAACGGCACCCATGCCAGCCCGAGTAAAACCATTACCCCAGTCATCACCCGGCCAAAGCGGACCAGTTGTCTCTCGCTGGCATCCGGTTTGATTTTTTTATAGAAGTCCAGGGTGACCAGAGTCGAAGCCGAGTTAAATACAGAGCTCATCGCTCCCATCAGCGCCGCCAGCAAAGCCGCGATCATCAGCCCCACCAGCCCGGTCGGTAACAGATTAATGATTAACGTTGGATAAGCAATATCCCCGTTCCGTACCTGGCCGTTTGCTCCTATGTGGAACATATCAGGATACAAGGCAAACGCAATCAGCCCAGGCAGCACCAACATGAACACAGGCAAAATCTTTAGGAAGCCGGCAAAGATCGTGGCTGCCTTGGCGTGTCCTTCATCTTTCGCGGAAAGAACACGTTGCACAATTACTTGATCGGTGCACCAATACCATATCCCGAGGATGGGCGCTCCGAAGAAGATGCCAGTCCAGGGAAACTCAGGATCGCTGGCCGGCTTGATCATGTGAAAGTAGTTCGCTGGCACGTGAGCTCGTAGCCCTGCAAATCCACCGACATCGTGTAAACCGATCAACGTCAAGATCACCGCCCCGATGATCAGGATGATCGTCTGCACCAGGTCGGTATAAATCACCGCCGCCAACCCACCGGCAATGGTGTAAATCCCCGTCGCAATCACCAGCACCACGGCGGCCTGAAGCGCATTCCAACCCACAACCCGTTCCAGCACGATTGCGGCCGCATACAAATGCACAGAAATTTTGGTGAACACATAAGCAATGATGGATATGCTCGCCAGATATACCGCGCAAGACCGGCTGAAGCGACGCTCCAAAAATTCCGGCATGGTGAACACATTGGAGCGCAGATAAAACGGAACGAAAACCCAACCCAATATCAGAAGAATCAGGCAAGCCAGCCACTCGAAATGGCCGACCGCCAGTCCCGAGGTGGCTCCCGATCCCGCCAGTCCAATGAAATGTTCAGTTGAAATATTGGAGACGAACAGCGATGCCCCAATCGCAAACCATCCCACGCTGCGGCTAGCCAGGAAGTAATCGGTCGAAGTGCGTTCCTTGCGCGCGAAGTAAAAACCTATGGCAAAAATCACGATGAAATAGACGACAATGATCGCGATATCGATCCCGGTCAGCGATTTGTGGGTAAAATGCGCCGCGCTTTGGACCATAATCCTCCCCCGCCTCTTCCCTGCTGCGGCACCCCTTGCAACGGCATGGCGCAGATAGATAGGGCTGTAGCCCTGCGCTAACAGAAAATCGATTTGGCACTGTATCGCAGCAGCGAACTTCCCGCAACCTGTCAGTTGTAGGGACGCTCTCCATCGTCTATCCTAATTGGCAATCTTTACGTCTAAACAGCTTGCTTCTGTATCTTCCGGACTTATCCATGACCCTGACCCGATTCGTCGGCAAGAATGCCTTTCGCAACAAGCGCCGTAGTATCTTGACGGTCTTAAGCATCGGTTTTTCCCTCCTGCTGCTTACGCTGATGATGACCCTGTGGCGCGCTTTCTATTTGGATGAAGGCAGCGCCGAGTCGGCTCAGCGCGTGGTCGTCCGCCATCGCGTGTCGTTGACCTTCAATCTTCCGGGTTTCTACCGCGAGAAAATCCGCTCGGTGCCAGGCGTGGTTGCGGTGGTCCCGATCTCCTGGTTTGGAGGAATCTACAAAGATCAGAAGCCGGAAAACTTTTTTGCTCAGTTTGGCACGGACCCCGAGGAATTCTTTAGGGTATATCGGGATATTGAAATGCCGGCCGATCAACTCACGGCATGGCAGCGCGACCGCCAGGGAGTCATCGTCGACAGCAGTCTGGCAAAAAAATACGGATGGAAGTTGGGGGATCGCATCGTTTTGCAGGGGACCATCTATCCTGTGAACCTCGATCTGAACATTCGCGGTATTTTTACCTCCAACCCGGATGACAAATCTGTCTATTTCAACGCCAAGTACGTCGAAGAGGCCGTCTCCTGGTTCAAAGGCCGAGCTGGCACTTTCAGTATCCTGGCCGCAACTGCCGCGGATGTGAGCAAAGTCAGCACTGCAATAGACGATATGTTCCGCAACGCGCCCCAGCCTACGAAAGCAGAGAGTGAGAAGGCGTTCGGCCTGGAATTCGTGGCTATGATGGGCAACGTCAAGGCTTTCATTCTGAGTATTTGCTCGGCAGTGGTCTTTGCTACGTTGCTGGTTTCCGCAAACACGATGGCGATGTCCATCCGGGAACGTACCCGCGAGGTGGCGGTTCTGAAGACCCTGGGTTTCACTCGTCAAACCGTGTTGGGGATGTTTGTGGGGGAGGCGGTTACTCTCGCTGTGCTGGGCGGGCTGGTGGGCACCAGCATTGCTTACTTGCTGGTGTACGTAGCCACGCACTCTCCGCAATTCTTCAGTTTTTTTTCCCTAAAAGTAACACCTGGTCTGTGGCTGGTAGCCATGCTGGTTGCCGGATTCGTCGGTTTTCTTAGCGCCGCTCTTCCGGCATACCACGCATCGCGCACGAACATCGTGCAGGGCCTCCGCCACATTGGGTAAGTGCAATGACGATTACTGGCTTTATCGTGAGAAACACATTCCGCAACAAGCGGCGCAGCCTATTGACCGTGCTTAGCATCGGCTTCTCTCTGCTCCTGCTTACGCTGATGATGACCATCTGGCGCACCTTCTACATCGATCAAGGCGCGCCGGATTCCGCCAAGCGGCTCATGACCCGGCATAAAGTTTCACTTACCTTCTTTCTGCCTGGTTTTTACCGGGAGAAGATTCGTTCCCTTCCCGGCGTAGTCTACGTTGCGCCGATGACGTGGTTCGGCGGCCGTTACAAGGACAACAAGCCGGAGAATTTCTTTGCCCAGTTTGCCACTGACCCAGAGGAGTATCTAAAAGTCGCGGCTGACAAAAATGTGCCCGCCGATGAGGCTCAGGCTTGGATACACGATCGTGCCGGCGCCATGGTGGACGCCGAGTTGGCCAAAAGATACGGCTGGAAGGTCGGCGATCGCATCACCTTGCAGGGAACCATCTTCCCGGTAAACCCGGAGCTTACGATTCGCGCCATCTTCACCATGACGCCTTCGAACAAGACTCTCTACATGAATTCGAAATATTTGGAAGAAGCAGTGTCGTGGTACAAGGGACAGACCGGCTTTTTCTTCACTCGAGTCGCTGCTCCCGAGGACATTGCGCCCACCTCGCGGGCCATCGACGACATGTTCCGCAACTCGCCCCAGCCCACAAAAACCGAGAGCGAAAAGGCTTTTCAACTTTCGTTCATCGCCATGCTGGGCAACGTCAAGGCATTTATCCTGAGCATTTGCGCCGCAGTAGTGTTTGCCATTCTGCTGGTGGCCGCCAATACCATGGCTATGTCCATCCGCGAGCGTACGCGCGAGGTTGCGATGCTGAAGACTCTGGGATTTACGCGCGGCATCGTCCTCTCCTTGTTCGTCGGCGAGGCAATCGCACTATCTGTCGCGGGCGGACTGCTCGGAGTTCTGATCGCGGCAGGTCTGGTTGGGTTCGTTGCCCATTCGCCGTTTGCCACCGGAATTTTGTTTGGCTTGAGAGTTTCTCCGGTCACCATGGGCTTGGCGGTCGTAGTTGCCGCCTTTGTAGGATTCGTCAGCGCCTACTTTCCGGCTTACAACGCCTCCCGCGTCAATATCGTGGAAGGACTGCGCCACATCGGCTGAACTGAAAGGGATCGAGATGGCTATACCGATCAGCTACAACATCCGGAACCTGAAATTGCGTAAGGGACTTACCATCATGACCGCGCTGGGTATCGCGCTGACGGTGACCACGGCGATTTTTATTATGGCGCTCCTGGCCGGATTGCAGCGCGCCTTCGTCACCAGTGGCGATCCGAACAATGTATTGGTGTTGCGCAAAGGATCAGAAGCAGAACTGTCTGGCGGTTTTGATGCCACCGCTTTTCCCGTGTTGAAGAACCTGCCAGGCATCGCCAAAGATAGCCATGGCGAGCCAATGGCGTCAGGAGAATGGGTAGTCGTGATCGTGCTGCCCCGCAAGGGTGGCACAGGAGAAGTCAACGTCACCGTACGCGGCATGATGCCCGATGGTCTCGAAATGCGGCCCTCAGCCAAGCTCGTCCAAGGTCGCTGGTTTACTCCGGGGCAGCGTGAAGTCGTCGTCAGCCAGTCGATCCACAAACGCTTTTTGAACGCTAACGTGGGAGATAGCATGGCGTTCGGCAAAGGGCCATGGCAGGTGGTGGGCGTATTCGACGCCGGCGGTTCAGCCTATGACTCGGAAATTTGGGGTGACGTGAACCAGATGGCCGCCGATTTCGATCGTCAGGGCGGCTTCTCTTCCGCTTACTTGCGGGCGACAGATCCGGTTTCTGCCGATGCCCTCAAACATCGCGTCAGTGATGACCAGCGATTAAAGCTCGAAGGCGTGCTGGAACCTGACTATTATGCAAAACAAACTTCCTCTGGCGCCCCTATCCGGATTATTGGTTGGATCGTGGCGATCATTATGGCCATCGGCTCAAGTTT
>Ga0070698_100000346_pt1 | contig 47866 bp, 47 predicted proteins | sample KBSK1502metaG_FD_65477 | JGI IMG/M metagenome (GOLD analysis project Ga0070698, IMG submission 65477) | Corn, switchgrass and miscanthus rhizosphere microbial communities from Kellogg Biological Station, Michigan, USA - KBS K1-50-2 metaG | ecosystem: Host-associated > Plants > Roots >...
CGCTTCGGCGCTCGCCTGGTCGCCATCCGGGAGAACGAGGACGCTGCCCGCGCGCTCGGCATCGACGTCTTCGCCGAGAAGGTGAAGGTGCTCGCCTTGTCGGGCGCCATGTGCGCGGCGGGCGGCACGTTCTATGCCCAGAAATATCTCTACATCGATCCCAACATCGCTTTTGGCGTCGACAAATCGGTCGAGATGCTGCTGGTCAGCATGGTGGGCGGCGCCGGCACCATCTTCGGTCCGTTGATCGGCTCGTTTGCCCTGACCGGCATCAACGAGGTGACGCGCTGGCTCGCCAGCGTCGTGCCGGCGCTGAAGAACGTGCAGCCGCTCAGCCTGGTGGTCTACGGCATCATGCTGGTGCTGATCGTGGCCCGCCTGCCTGACGGCCTGATGAGCCTGTTCGGGCGAAAGCCGCGCCATGCTTGAGCGCCACGATCTCCTGCCCGTCTTCCTCCTCTCCCGCGCTAGGGGGAGAGGCTGGGTGAGGGGGGTTACGCCCGTCGATTCCCCCTCACCTAACCTCTCCCCCTGCGGGGAGAGGAACTTGAGGAGCGATGCGCGAGGCATGTGATGCTTGAGCCGCGCCATGCTTGAGGTACGGAAACTCTCCAAGTCGTTTGGCGGGCTGAAAGCCGTCGACCAAGCCTCGCTCGACGTGCGCCAGGGCGAGATCGTCGGCCTGATCGGGCCCAATGGAGCGGGCAAAACGACGCTGTTCGCCGCCATCGCGGGTTTCCACGCGCCCGATGCCGGCCGGGTCGCCTTCGAGGGCCGCGACATCACCGGGCTGGCGCCGCACGAGATCTGCGCGGCGGGCATGGTGCGCACCTTCCAAATCACCCAGCCTTTCGCGAAAATCAGCGTGCGCGAGAACATCATGGTCGGCGCCTATTTGCGCACTGCCGACCGCCGGCTGGCCGAGCGCGAAGCCGAGACGGTGGCCGACACGGTCGGCATGGCCGGGCAACTGGATCAGATGGGGTCCGACCTCACCGTCGCCGGTCGCAAGCGGCTGGAACTTGCCCGCGCGCTCGCCACCAGCCCGCGGCTCTTGTTGCTCGACGAGGTGATGGCGGGCCTCAATCCCACCGAGATCGTCGAAATCGTCGGGGTCATCAAGGGCATCCGCGAAGCCGGCGTCACGATCCTGCTGATCGAGCACGTCATGCAGGCCGTGACCTCGCTCGCCGAGCGGGTTTATGTGCTGAACCAGGGCCGCATGATCGCCGAGGGCACGCCGGCGTCGATCGCGGAGAACCCTGAGGTGATCGAAGCCTATCTCGGTCACGGTGCCGCCAAGGTGCTGCGTGCTTGAGGTGAAGTCCCTGAAAGCGGGCTACGGCGCCATAGAAGTGCTGCGTGGCGTCGACCTCGCGGTCGCGGCAGGCGAGATCGTGGCGCTGCTGGGCAGCAACGGCGCCGGCAAGTCGACTCTCAACAATAATATCTCGGGCCTTTATCGGCCGTTCGACGGCACGATCCGCTTCGACGGCCGGGAGATCGCCGGCGCGCCGTCCATGCGCATCGTCGAGGCCGGCCTTGTCCAGGTACCGGAGGGCCGGCGCGTCTTCCCCAACCTTTCGGTGCGCGAGAACCTCGAGCTCGGCAGCTATCGCCGCGGTCGCGCCGCGCGGGCGAAGAACCTGGAGCACGTTCTGTCGGTCTTTCCGCGACTCGAGGAGCGGCTGGCCCAGGCCGCCGGCACGCTCTCGGGCGGCGAGCAGCAGATGCTGGCGATCGGACGGGGCCTCATGGGCGAGCCCAAACTCCTGATACTGGACGAGCCATCGCTCGGCCTCTCGCCGCTGCTCGTGGAGGAGGTGTTCGCCCTGATCGGCCGACTCAATCGCGAAGGGCTTGCCATCCTGCTGGTCGAGCAGAACGTGGTGCAATCGCTGGCCATTGCGCATCGCGCCTATGTGCTGGAGAACGGCCGGGTCACGCTGTCCGGCAAGGCGGCCGACCTGGCCCAAGATCCCGACCTGCGCAGGAGCTATCTCGGGCATTAAACCGCTTCGCCGGCCGCCCAGCCCGACGACCAAGCCCACTGGAAGTTGTAGCCGCCCAGCCAACCCGTGACGTCGACCGCCTCGCCGATGACGTAGAGGCCCGGCACCTGGCGTGCCTCCATGGTGCGCGAGGAGAGCCCTGACGTGTCGATGCCGCCCACGGTCACTTCCGCTTTGGCATAACCCTCGGTGCCGTCGGGCACGATCTTCCAGGCTTTCAACCGGGCCGCCAACGCCTCCAGATCGCGATCGCGCCGGGCCGCCATCGTGCCCTCGGGCGCCAGCCAATGCGCCAGTCGCTGCGGCAGCGCTTCGGCCAGCACGGTGCGCAGCTCCGCCTTGGACCGCGTGCGTTTGCGCTCCTTCAGGAACGACGCGGCGTCGGTATCGGGCAGCAGGTCGATGCAAATCTCCTGCCCCTCGCGCCAGTAGGAGGAAATCTGCAGGATCGCCGGGCCCGACAGGCCGCGATGGGTGAACAGCATGGCTTCGCGGAAGCCTGCCCGGCCAAGCCGCGCCACGACGTCCAGCGATACGCCGCTCAGCTCGGGGACCTTCACGGTGAGCGGCACCAGGGCGGGCTGCGTCTCGGTCAACGCCAGTCCGAAACGGCGTGCGACGTCATGCGCGAAGCCGGTGGCGCCCATCTTGGGGATCGACAAGCCGCCGGTCGCCAGCACCAGCGAGGCCGAAGAGAACGCGCCATGGTCGGTGCTCACCATGAAGCGGTCGGCCTTGGCAATGTCAGTGATGCGATGGGCCACCCGTACATCGACGCCGGCGGCGGCGCACTCGGCCAGCAACATGGCGACGATCTGGCGTGCCGAACCGTCGCAGAAGAGCTGGCCCAGGGTCTTTTCGTGCCAGGCGATGCGGTGCGTCTCCACCAGGGCGATGAAATCGTGCTGGGTGTAACGCGCCAGCGCCGATTTGCAGAAACGCGGGTTGGCCGACAGAAAGGCTTCGGGGCGGCTCAAAAGGTTGGTGAAATTGCAGCGCCCGCCGCCCGAGATCAGGATCTTCTTGCCGACCTTGTCGGCATGCTCCAGCAGCAGGACGCTGCGGCCGCGCTGGCCGGCGCGCAGCGCGCACATCAGGCCCGCGGCGCCGGCGCCCGCGACGATGACGTCGAAATCGCGCAGCCTCACGCCGGCGCCATCGTCACCACGAGGTACGGCATCATTTCCCGCGTCCCCTCGTTCTCCTAGGGCTTCGTCGCGCGGAAGTCCTGGTTGGGAAAGGCCGATTCGTCCGGCACCTTGATGACGATCATCGCGAGATTGGCGCTCTTGTGGCAAGCGTTGCAGGCATCGGTGAGTTGGCGGAAGGCCGTGTTGAAGCGCTGCCCGTCGCTTGCCTTGATCGCCGCTTCGAGGTCGTCGAGCGGCTGCTTGACCGTGGCTGCCATGAGCTGGCCGATGTCGAGCTCGCGCCATTTCGGCACCTGCTTGGCGATCCGCTCGAGCGACTCCTCGAGTTCGTGCCATTCGTAGGCGGCATAGGCCCAGTTCTTATCCCGGCCGGCCAGCGCCAGTTTCAGATGGCGTGGTTGCACCGTCATCGTCATCAGGTCGCCGAGGCCGGGCCGGTAGGCCGGTGGCGTCTGAGCGGACGCCGCCGTCGGAAGGACGAGCGCCAGGACTAGGATCGAGCGCGCGAGCATCATCGTCGTCTCCTCTTTAGCTTACGTCAGAAACTCACCGCCATTCACGTGAATGGTCTGGCCGGTGATGAAGGTGCCTTCGGGCCCGACCAGCAGGCGCACCATGGCGGCGATCTCCTCGACCGTGCCGAAGCGCTTTAGCGGGATCGGCCGGTTGAGCCGGTTGACCGGCGCCGGCACCGCCGCGGCGCCGCGCGCGGTGTCGATGGCCCCGGGCGACAGCGCATTGCAGGTGATCTTGTGCGGCGCGAGCTCGACGGCGAGCGCGCGCATCAGGCCTTCGAGGCCCGACTTGGAGGCCGAGACGTGGCAGCGGTTGGGCGTGCCGACATGGGTCGAGATGCCCGACAGGGCGACGAAGGCGCCGCCGCCGCGCGCCACCATCTGCGGCACGATCGCCTTGCCCAGCAGGAAGGCGCCGTCGAGCGCCACCGACAGGATTTGCCGCCACTCCTCGTAGGACATATCGAGGAAGGAGGTCTGCCGTCTGAGCCCTGCGTTGCTCACCAGGATGTCGACGCCGCCGAACGCCTTGCTGGCCTCGTCGGCCAGGCGCGGCGGCACCGCGGGATCCGAGACGTCGCCCATCGCCGCGGCCGCCTTGCCACCCATCGCCTCGATCTCGCGCACGACGGCGTCGACCGCCGCGCGGTCGGCACGACCGTTGACGACGATCGAGGCGCCGTCGCGCGCGAGGGCAAGCGCTATCGCTCGACCGATATTCTTGCCGGCGCCCGAAACGAGCGCGACCTTGCCTTGCAGGGGTAATGACATGCGATCTCCGGGCCAGGGGTCGCCCGGACCCTAGCGGAGATCGTCCTGGAACTTAAGAGACGTCGGGATCAGCCTGCGACGATGTAGGCCTTGAGCGCCTCGGTCTCGTGCGCGGCCTCTTCCAGCCGGGCTTTCACCACGTCGCCGATCGAGACCAGGCCGAGCAACTCGCCGTGGCGGACGACCGGGAGGTGGCGGAAGCGGCCGCGGGTCATGGTTCCCATCACCTGGTCGATCGAATCGTCGGGATCGCAGGTGACGACGTCGCGGGTCATGACATGCCGCGCTTCCAGCTCCATCGCCTTGGCGCCGTGACTGGCGAGTGCACGCACGAGATCGCGCTCGGAGACGATGCCGGCAACCGAGCTGTCGTCATCGAGCACGAGGACCGAGCCGATACGCCGCGTACTGAGCTGCTGGGAAATCTGCGCGACCGAGGTGCCCGGCGTCACGGTGAATACCAGGCCGCCCTTCTGCCCGAGAATGTCGGAGACGAACATGGTTCCCTCCTCACCGAATAGGGACGTTAAGAAAAGCAACGCGGTGGCGCGGAGAAAGGTTGCAGGCCATAAAGCCCTCCATGAACGACGCTCGATCGGCCCTCGTCCTGTTCTCCGGTGGCCAGGATTCCACCACGTGTCTGGCCTGGGCGCTAGAGCGATTTGCGCATGTCGAGACGGTCGCTTTTGACTACCGGCAAAGGCATCGAATCGAACTGGATCAACGACTTGTGGTGCTGGACGAAGTCCGCCGGCGGTTCCCGCAGTGGGCGAGCCGCCTGGGAGAGGACCATTTCATCGACATGGGTGTACTAGGCCAGATCAGCGAAACCTCGCTCACCCGCGACGTCGGCTTCGCGATGAAGAACGACGGCCTGCCCAACACCTTCGTGCCCGGCCGCAATCTCCTGTTCTTCACCTTCGCCGCCGCCGTCGCCTGGCGGCGCGGCATCCGCAACCTGGTGGGCGGCATGTGCGAGACGGATTTCTCCGGTTATCCCGACTGCCGCGACAACACCATCAAGGCGCTGCAGGTCGCGCTGAACCTCGGCATGGACCGCAGCTTCGTGCTGCACACGCCGCTGATGTGGCTCGACAAGGCGGAGACCTGGTCGCTCGCCCAGCAGCTCGGCGGCGAGGCGCTGGTCGACATCATCCTCGAGCACACCCACACCTGCTATGAAAGCGAACGCGGGCCGCGCGAGGCCTGGGGCCATGGCTGCGGCGTCTGCCCGGCCTGCGCCTTGCGCAAGCGCGGCTACATCGCTTGGCGCGAAGGCAGGACGGTCGTCTAGCGGGTTCCCGATGGCGCCGAGACCTGCTAGGGAGCGGCCCGCCATGACGACCAAACCTATGACCCTCAATCGCAGCAAGGCTGCGTCGATCGGCTATTTTTTGGCCTTCATTGCCTGCATCCCCATCGCCAACTGGATGATCGGCCATGTCGGCACGGTCTGTGCGCCATCCCATGGCCCCTGCCTGGTGCCGGTGGCGCCGTGGGGCCCGGACGGGCATCCGCTGATGGCGCCGTCCGGCGTGCTGATGATCGGTCTCGCCCTGGTGCTGCGCGACATGGTGCAACGCCGCCTGGGACGCGCCGTGGCGCTCGCTGCCATCGTCGCCGGTGCGGCGCTGTCGGGCGCCGTGGCGCCGCCGCAACTGGTGTTTGCGTCGGCCGCCGCTTTCCTGTTGTCGGAGCTGGCCGACTTTGCCGTGTACACGCCGCTGCAATCGCGTGGCCTGGTCCTGGCGGTTCTGGCCAGCAGCGTGATCGGCCTGATCGCCGACAGCCTGCTGTTTTTATGGCTGGCCTTCGGCAGCCTCGACTTCCTCGCCGGACAGATCGTCGGCAAGCTATGGATGGTGTTGCTGTCGCTGCCGTTCATTCATTGGATCAGGAAGCACGAGATCGCCCGGCAAGTCGTCGTGGAGTAGCAAGCATGTCCGCATCCCTCGTTGGCATCGACGATCGTGTCGCCATCTCCGGCCAGCTGCAGCCCGAGGATATGAAGGAGATCGCGGCGGCAGGATTCGTTGCGGTGGTGAACAACCGGCCCGACGGCGAAGCAGCGTTCGGCCAACCGCGCACGGCCGATTTGAAGAAGGCAGCCCACGCCGCCGGGCTGGTCTTCCTCGACCTGCCCTTCTCCGGCCCGCGCGCCAGCCCCGACCAAGTACGTGCTTTCGCCGATCTTTTAGCCGAACGACCGGGTCGGGTGGTCGCCTACTGCAAGAGCGGCATGCGCTCCGCGCTCCTGTGGGGCGCCGCTGCCATCGCCGGCGGGCGCTCGCTCGAGGATGTGCTGGGAGCGGCCCTTCGGGCCGGCCAGAACCTCGAGCCGGTCGGCGAGACCATGATGGCGCTGGCCCGCGCCGCGCGCCGGTAAGGATCGTTCGCCGGCCGAAAGTATCGGCTTGCATGCCGGGCGCGAGCCCTTCTTAATCGCGTCCGTTTGAGTGGGGGAATTCTCGATGTTGAAGTCAATCCTGGCCGTGTCCGAAGGCGGGCCCGATGCCGCCATGTCGTTCACGCTTGGCGCCCGCGTGGCCGGTGCCTTCGATGGCACCGTCGACGCGCTCCACCTGCCGGTCGGGCCGGCCGGCGGCATGGTGGGCGGCCTTGCCATGAGCGGCGAGGCGATGCCGCTGATCATGAATCTCGACGACGAGCGGCTGGAGGAACGGGCCAAGGAGAGCGAGCGCGCCTACAAGGAAATCGTCGGATCGATCAAGGGCGCGACCTATGCCGCCGCCAAGACGGCCACCCTCGACACGCTGGTGGCGATGGGCCGCTGCTCCGACCTCTTGGTGCTGGGCCGGCCGGGCGCCGACCCCGAGAACGTGGCGCCCGCCACGGTCGAGGCCGCCATCCACGAATGCGCGCATCCGGTGATGATCGCCCCGCCCGATCCCGGCACCGGCCCGTTCGGCTCGGTGATCGTGGCCTGGAACGGCAGTTTCCAGGCGGCGCGTGTCGTCGAATATTCCCTGCCGTTCCTCGCCAAGGCGAGCGAGATCACCATCCTGGTCGTCGGCAGCACGCCCGACGATGTCGGCGCGCCCTATCTGGCGCGCAATCTCGGCCGCCACGGGCTCAAGACCACCATCGACGCCATCGATCCCGGCGCCGTGTCGGGCCGCGCCCGCGGCCGCGCGCTGCTCGACTACACCCACGGCAAGGGCGCCGACCTGCTGGTGATGGGCGCCTACGGCCGCGGTCAGGTCATGAGCTTCCTCGGCCTGGGCGGCGCCACCGGCAAGGTGATCTCGTCCTGCCGCGTGCCGCTGTTGCTGGCGCATTGATCATTGCTGGGCGCGCGCCGCTCCGTGGCGCTCATGAGCTTTGTGACTGACAAAGACGCGCCACGGAGTGGCGCGCTCCCGGCAAAGACTAAGGACAGGCGCCTGCTGCCTGGCTCACCACGCCGGGATCGCTGCAGGCGGTGCAGGGATTCCCATAGGTCTTGCGGCTGCCGTCGCGGTGCAGCCCGCAGGCCGGCCGATACTCGCGCGTGCACATTTGCGGTCGCGGATCGGCGCATGCGCCGCCGGCCACGGGCAGCGATTCCTCGGCCAGTTCGGCGCGCGTCATGAGGAACCGGAAGGGCTGCGGCCGGTAGTCGCTCAAAGTGCCGACGATCGCGATCGTGGCGCCGACCGCCGGCAACGGCGCCAGCGGGCGGGCCATGGCGATATGCAGATCGGCGATATTGCTCGCCTGTGCCTCGTCGGTGATTGCCGCGTCGATGACATCGGGTGTGGCGGCGATCACCTTCACCGGGATTTTGAGCCGCGTGCTGCCGCCCTGTTGCTTGTCGGTGATTGCCTTCCAGACCTTGTCGGCCGCCGCCTTGTTGGCCGACGTGGCGTCGCGATGGCGCAAGACCAGCGCCCAGTCGGCGAAGGATAGCGAAGCGGGATCGTTCTCCTCGACGACCACGACGGCAGCCTCGGGCGGCGTCAAGGCGCGCGGGATCGACTTGACGAAATTGGCGGGCGGCGCGCGCTCGCCCGCCGTCACGCGCTCCAGCAGCTCCTTCCAGCCCTCCTCGCTGCCGCGATAGACCCGGTAGCGCGAGCGTACGTAGCGATCGATGTCCGACGCGGCGGCTTCGTTCTTGGCGGCGCGGGCGATGACGATGGAGCGCGCGGCGTACCAGAATCCCAAGGCATCGAGCGGCGTGCCCTCGAGCTGCGACACGGCGAGCTGGTAGACGTCCTGGAGATTGTCGGGCTCGGCCGCCACCGCCTCGCGATAGTGGCGCCGCGCCTTGTCGTAGTCCTTGGCCTGCAGGGCGGCGTAACCCAGGGCGCCGTTGAACACCGCGCCCATCTGCTGCCTGGTGCGCGCAAAGCCATCGTCGGTCAGCGAGGCGGGCTTCTGCCATTTGGGCAATGCGGCAAGCCCGCGCTCCGCAGCCGCGACCATGGGCGCGATCGCCGCGCCGTCGGCCTGGACGGCGCGCATGCGTCCGACATAGACGCGATAGGCCAGAGAATGGACGTTGTCGGGATCGACCTGCAAGAGCTTGCCGGCGATGAAGTCGGCCTTGTCCGGCTGGTTGGCGGCCTGCCAGGCCGCCATTGCCTGCTCGTAGGCGTCGATGCGCAGCACGCTGGTGGGATACCAGGCGGCGAAGACCTCCATTGCCGTCGCACGCTTGGCCGGGTCGCGCGTGTTGAATGCCGCCATGTAGTTGTCGTACTCGGCGGGATTCTGGAAGCTCTTGCGATCCTGGCCGGCAAGATCGGCCGCCACGACGGCAACCGCCAGCATCAACGCGAGACCGAACCAACGCAGCGCTGCCACTGCAATTCCTTTCCCAACCACGGTCTGAAATACCGTGACCGTTTTGTCGAATTAAGGCAGTGTCCGAAGGTTACTACGAGCGGGGACGAAGACAATGCGTGAGCAGCATTCAAGAGCATCCGCTCTCGTCGCGGCATGTTTGCTGGCGGCGACTTTTGCCGGTGGACCGATCAAGGCCCAGCAAGGCGCGCCGCCGCCGGCCGTGCTGGTGCAGGCCGCCGCCTTGAAGCCGATCGCGTCCCAAGCCGAGTTCATCGGCCGCGCCGCCGCCGTCGACAAGGTCGAGCTGCGCGCCCGGGTCAAGGGCTTCCTCGGTCCGCGCAAGTTCAGCGACGGCGACGAGGTGAAAAAAGGTCAAGTCCTGTTCACCATCGAACCGGAGCCCTACCAGGCGGCAGTCGACCAGAAGATCGCCCAGCGCGATGCCGCGCGTGCCGCCCTGACCAACGCCGAGCTGCAGCTCAAGCGTGCCGCCGAGCTGTTGCGCACCAGCACCGGCACGCAGGTCACCTACGACCAGCGGCTGAGCGAACAGCTGCAGGCAAAGGCGCAGCTCGAGGACGCCAACGCCCAGGTGCGCGACGCCGAGATCCAGCTGTCCTACACCGAGATCAAGTCGCCGATCGACGGCCGCATCGGCCGCGCCTCGGCGTCGCCCGGCAACATCGTCGGACCCGACAGCGGCGTCCTGGCCACCGTGGTGAGCGAGAATCCGATCCGCGTGCTCTTCCCGGTGACCCAGCGCGAGCTGCTCGAAGCCAGACGCGATAGCAGCGCCAGCGACCCGCCGATCGTGCGAGTGCGACTGGCCGACGGCACCCTCTTCAAGGAAAAGGGCAAGCTCGACTTCATCGACGTCACCGTCGACCCCAAGACCGATGGCCAGATCGTACGTGCGACCTTTGACAACAAGGACAGCACGCTGACCGACGGCCAGACCGTGCGCGTGGTCATCGAGGACGCGAACGCGCCGTCCGTGGTCGCCATCCCGCAGGCGGCCATCGCCATCGACCAGGCGGGCTCCTACGTCTACGCCATCAACGACAACAACGTGGCCGAGCAGCGCCGAGTGAAGACCGGCGTGTCGCGCGACGGCATGATCGCCGTCACCGAGGGACTGAAGGCGGGCGAGAAGGTGATCATCCAGGGCCAGCAGCGTGTGCGGCCGGGCATGACCGTGACGCCGACAGTGGCGCCTCCCGCTGCCGCCGCGGCCAAGCAGTGATGCCATGACGATCTCGTCGCTGTTCATCCGCCGGCCGCGGCTCGCCTTCGTCGTCTCGACGGTCATCACCATCGCCGGGCTGATCGCCATGACGGCGCTGCCAGTGGCGCAGTTCCCCGACATCGTGCCGCCGCAGGTCTCGGTCGCCGCCCTCTATCCCGGCGCGTCGGCCCAGGCGGTCGAGGAGAGCGTGGCACAGGTCATCGAGGCGCAGGTCAACGGCGTCGAGCGCATGCTCTACATGAAATCGACCTCGGGCGGCGATGGCAGCTACAATCTCTCCGTCAGCTTCGAGGTCGGATCCGACCCCGACCTCAACACCGTGAACGTGACCAATCGCGTCAACCAGGCGCTGGCGCTGCTGCCGCCCGAGGTCCAGCGCAACGGCGTCACCACCAGGAAACAGTCCTCGGCACTTCTGCAGGTGGTCGCGATCTACTCGCCCAAGGGCAGCAAGGACGGGCTGTTCCTGTCGAACTTCGCCACCATCAACCTGCTGGACACGCTGCGCCGCGTGCCGGGTGTGGGCAATGCCTCGTTGTTCGGCACGCTCGATTACGCCATGCGCGTGTGGCTGAACCTCGAGCGCATGGCGAGCCTCGACATCACCGCCAACGACGTGGTCAAGGCGGTGCAGGCGCAGAACGTGCAGGCCGCGGTCGGCCTGGTCGGCGCCGCGCCGCTGATGGACAACGTCGATTTCCAGCTCAACATCACCACGCAGGGCCGGCTCACCACCGTCGAGGAATTCGAGAACATCGTCGTGCGCGCCACCCCCGACGGGGCACTGGTCAAGGTCAAGGACATCGCCCGCGTCGAGCTCGGCTCCAAGACCAGCGATTCGATCGGCCGCTACAACGGCAAACCCGCCGCCGGCATCCAGACCTTCCAGCTCCCCGGCGCCAATGCGCTCGCCACCGCCCAGGGCGTGCGCAAGGCGCTGAAGGAGCTCGAATCGCGCTTCCCCGACGACGTCGCCTATGACGTGATGTACGACACCACCGTGTTCGTCCAGGCGACGATCAAGAGCGTCATCACGACCCTGATCGAAGCCTTCGTGCTGGTCTCGATCGTGGTTTTCGTCTTCCTCGGCAACCTGCGCGCCACGATCATCCCGGTCATTGCCGTGCCGGTGGCCCTGATCGGCACCTTCGCCGTCATGCTGGCGATGGGCTTCTCGGCCAATACGATCTCGCTGCTGGCGCTGGTGTTGGCGATCGGCATCGTCGTCGACGATGCCATTGTCGTGGTCGAGGCGGTCGAACACATCCTGGAACACGAGCCTGGCCTGACGCCAGCCGAGGCGACCGAGAAGGCGATGGGCCAGGTCACGGGGCCGATCATCGCCATCACGCTGGTGCTGCTGTCGGTGTTCATCCCGACCGCCTTCATTCCCGGCATCTCGGGCAAGCTCTACCAGCAGTTCGCCGTGGCCGTGTCGGTGTCGATGATCATCTCGGCCATCAACGCGCTGTCGCTCTCGCCGGCGCTCTGTTCCCTGATCCTGCGCCACCGCCAGAAGCCCAAGGGCATCATGGCCTGGATGCAGAACGGCATAGACCGAAGCCGCAGCGGTTATGTCCGGCTCGTGACACCGCTCGCCCGCCGCGGTCTCGTCGCCCTGCTGCTGGTCGCGGGCTTTGTCGCCGCTACCGGCGGACTCGGCGTGCTGGTGCCTCAGGGCTTTCTGCCCGACGAGGACCAAGGCGCCTTCATGGCCGAGGTCCAGCTTCCCGACGCTGCTTCGACCAGCCGCACGCTGACCGCGGTTGACGAGGTCGAAGCCGCCATCGAAGGCAAGCCGTGGCTCAAGAGCATCTTCACGGTGACCGGATACAGCCTGCTCGATGGCCTCGCACTGCCCAACCGGGCGCTGGTCGTGGTCGCCATGAAGCCGTTCGACGAGCGCAAGGACGCCAAGCTCTCGGTCTTCCACGCCCTGGAGGAGATGAACACGGCCTTCACCCAGATCGCGTCGGCCAACGTCTTCGCCTTCAACCTGCCGCCGATCATGGGTCTCGGCAATTCGGCGGGCTTCGAGTTCCAGCTCCAGAGCCTCGCCGGTGCGCCGCCGACCGAGCTCGCCGCCGTGGCGCGCGGCCTGATGGTGGCGGCCCAGCAAGTGCCGCAGCTCGACAGCGTGTTCACGACCTATGGCGCGGCCACACCGCAGATTAACCTCAAGCTCGACCGCGAGCGCGCCCAGGCCCTGGGCGTCAGCATCTCCGACATCTTCTCGGCCCTGCAGACCGCCATGGGCGGCACCTACACCAACGACTTCAACCTGTTCGGCCGCACCTGGCAGGTGAAGGTGCAGGCCGAGGCGGCCGACCGCGCCACCGTGAACGACGTCTATCGTGTGCGCGTGCGCTCCTCCAGCGGGGAGCTGGTGCCGTTGCAGGCGGTGGCCGACGTCGAGTTGATAACCGCTCCCTCGTCGGTCATCCGCTACAACAATCTGCGGTCGGTGACGCTGAACGGCGCGCCGGCGCCCGGTTATTCCTCGGGCGACGCCATCGCCGCCATGGAGCGCCTGGCCGTGACCACGCTGCCCTCCGGCTACGGCTACGAATGGACGGGCACGGCCTTGCAGGAGAAGGCGGCGAGCGGCCAGACAGGATTCATCCTGGGCCTGGCGGTCGTCTTCGCCTACCTGTTCCTGGTCGGCCTCTACGAAAGCACGGCGATTCCTCTGGCCGCCCTTCTGTCGGTCACGGTTGGCCTGTTCGGCGCCCTGGCGGCACTCTATTTGAGCGGGCTCGACAACAACATCTACGCCCAGATCGGCATCGTCGTGCTGATCGCGCTCGCCGCCAAGAACGCCATCCTGATCATCGAATTCGCCATGGAGGAACGGGCGCACGGCAAGGACATCGTGACGGCGGCGACGACCGCCGCAGCCTTGCGCTTTCGCGCCGTGATGATGACCTCCTTCGCCTTCATCCTGGGCCTCGTGCCGCTGGTCATCGCCTCGGGCGCCGGTGCCGCCACCCAGCGCGCGGTCGGCACCGCGGTATTCGGCGGCATGATCGCGGCCTCATGCCTGGGCATCTTCGTGATCCCCGGTCTCTATGTCGCCTTGCAGACGTTCCGCGAGAAGGTCAAGGGCATGGGCAAGAAGGCGCCAGTGGCCGAGCCAAAGCCCGCAGACGCGAGCCGCTAAAACAGTGCCGGCGGCATGCCGGTCTCTTCTCACCGCGGCACGATGCGATCGCGCAACGCGGGATCGTGCAGGGTCATGTCCTGGCCCGGCGGCGCACTGCGCACAGCATCCTCCAGGGTCGCCGTCTGGCGCCAGTCCTCGGGTGGCCGCGAGCGGCCGTCATAGCCGATCTGGTCGACGCCCCAGTAGAGCTCGAGGTGATGGCCGTCGGGATCGAGGAACTCGACCGAGACCTGGCAGCCGGCGCGGCGGCGGCCCTCATAGACGATCTTGACGCCGTGCCGGCGCAGGTGATCACGGGCGCGGAACACCTCGTCGAGGGTCGCGAGCTCGAAGGCGAGATGATGCAGGGTCCGCGCCGCGCCGTCCGCCGGCGGCGCGCCGCCGATCAGCGCCAGGCAGTGGTGATCGCCGTTGCAGCGCAGGAACACCATGCCGCCCGGCATCATGTTGTCAGGATAGACGTCGGAGACCTTGAAGCCTAGCACCTCGGTGTAGAAGCGCTTGGACTTCTCCAAATTCGAGACGTTGACCACGACGTGGCCGATCTTCTCGATGGCAAAAGGCGTTGTCATGATGTGAGCCTCCCGTGTCGCAACCAGCACAGCGCGTCGTCCAGACGGTCATCGCCCCAGAAAAGCTCGCCATGCACGGCGAAGGTCGGGGATCCGAATATGCCAAGCCCTCGCGCTTCGTCGGTGGCGGCCTGGTAAGCCTGGCCGATTCTCTCGGACTGCGCCTGCTCGGCGACACGCGCCGGATCCTGACCGACCTCGCGCAAACTGGCGGACAGATTGGGCTCGAGGCCCGGTTCGTGACCATCGACGAACCAGCGGCGGTAGCTCGCCATGATGTAGGGCTTGCCCCAGCCTTGTCGAGGCCGAGCAACGCCAGGCGATTGGCGAGATCGAACTCCTGCAGCGGATACGGCGCCGGCACCCTGGCCTCGAGCCCATAGAGCGCTGCGCGCCGCTCGATGTCGCGCCACATATAGCCCATCTTCACCGGCTTGCCGGCAAACGGGGCGTTGTTCTGCTCACGCATGATGGCGCGCACGCTGAACGGCCGCCAGTTGAAGCGGATACCTTGCGCGGCGGCCACTTTCTCCAGGCGCGACACCGCGAGATAGGTGTAGGTGCTGCCGGTCGAGAACCAGAAGTCGATCGCGTCGGGCATGGGCTACCTTTCCAGGCTGCGCTCGGCCATCATGGCCCGAACGATACACAAGGGGGAAGGACGCATGGCGAAATCGCCGAATCGACTGTCGGCCAGCCAGGCCGTGCTGCGCATGGCCCAGAAACGGCTGAAAGCGCGCGATCTCGTCGAGGCCTGCCTCGACCGCATCGAGCAGCGCGAAGGACAAGTTCATGCCTGGGAAGCGCTCGATTCCGAGGGTGCCCGCAAGCGCGCCGACATGCTGGACAAGCGGCGCCGGCCGGTCGGGCCGCTGCACGGCATTCCGCTGGCGGTGAAGGACATCATCGCCACCAAGACCCTGCCCACCACTTGCGGCTCGCCGATCTACCGCGATCATGTCGTCGGCAGGGACGCCGGCTGCGTGACGCAGCTCGTGAAAGCGGGCGCCATCGTGCTGGGCAAGGCGGTGACCACCGAATTCGCCGGCGCCCATGCCGGCAAGACCCACAATCCGCACAATCTCCGCCACACGCCGGCCGGCTCGTCCTCGGGCTCGGCGGCGGCCGTTGCCGACTTCATGGCGCCGGTGGGCTACGGCACGCAGACCGCCGGCTCGGTGATTCGGCCCGGCGCCTTCAACGGCGTCGTGGCCTACAAGGGGAGCTACGGCTGGGCCGACATGACCGGCATAAAACCCTACGCCCCCAGCCTTGACACGTTGGGCTTTTTTGCCCGCGAGGCCAACGACCTGGCGCTGATCCGCGCCGCCTACGGCCATGCCGCGGCCGATCCGCCACGCCAGGCGCCGCGCATCGGCCTGATGCGCACGCCGTGGTGGGACATGGCCGAGCCCTACAACAGGAAGAACATCGAGGAGGCCGCGCGCGCCTTGCGCGCCGCCGGGGCGCGGGTGCGCGAGTGGAAGTCGCCCGACTCGTGGGCGCTTCTCATGCAGGCGCAGCACCGCATCATGACCAGGGAGGCGACTCGATCCTACGCCAAGGAGCGCACGCGCTTCTCCCATCTGTTCTCGCTCGCCATGAGCAACGTCATGGTCGAGGGCGATGCCGTGACTCGCCGGCAATATGCCGATGCCAGGAAGCGCAAGCGCATGGCGCTCCTCCAGCTCGAAGACGCCTGGGACAGGTTCGACCTCTTGCTGGCGCCGTCGGCCAGGGGCGAGGCGCCGTCGGGGCTGGGCAATACCGGCGATCCGATCTTCAACCGCTTCTGGACCCTGCTCGGCGCGCCCTGCATCGCGCTCCCGTTCAATAGCGGACCGCTTGGCCTGCCGCTCTCGGTGCAGCTGATCGGCCGGCGCGGCCGCGACGACCAGCTCATCGCCTGGGCACGCTGGGTGGAGGGCAAGCTCGCGTGACCCTGAAGCTCGGCCTGATCGGCTACGGCGCCATCGGCAAGCATGTCGAGGCGGCGCTGAAGGCGGGCGGGATCGAGAATCTCGAGCTGGTGGCGGCGCTAGTGAAGCGCCCGCGCAACGACAATCTCCAGGGCGGCCTGCTGACGCACGAGCCGGACCGTTTCTTTGGCCATAAGTTCGACGCCGTCGCCGAGTGTGCCGGCCACGAGGCGGTGCGCGCGCACGGACAGAGGGTCCTGGAACGCGGCGCGGACTTTCTCGTGACCTCCATCGGCGCCTTCACCGACACCATCCTGTTCGAGCGCCTGCTCGCTGTCGCACGGGCCAACGGCAAGCGCCTTATCCTGCCGTCGGCCGGCATCGGCGCCCTCGACATCCTGAGCAGCGCCGCGGTCGGCGGACTGGACAGCGTGACCGTCACGGTGCGCAAGGATCCATCGGCCTGGAAAGGCACGGTGGCCGAGACGCTGGTCGACCTCGATGCGCTCACGAAACCGCACACCGTGTTCGACGGACCGGTGCGCGAAGGCGCCCGGCTCTACCCGCAGAACGTCAACATCTCCGCTGCCGCGGCCATCGCCGGGCTCGGCCTCGACCGGACGCGGGTGGTGATCGTGGCCGATCCCACCATCACCACGCACATCGTCGAGCTTGAAGCCAAGGGTGCGTTCGGCCGCTTCACCTTTATGGAGGACGTGGCCGTCAGCGAGGAGAACCGCAAGACCGGCAAGCTGGTCGCCATGGCCATGGTGAAGTCGGTCCGCCAGCTCGCCTCGACGCTGGTCGTGGCGGCATGACCATTGCCGCCACGACCAGCGATATCGAGGCGAAACAAAGGCAGGCAAGTAGGACCGCGTTTGTGCGTTTCCCCACACTTGCCCTTCGGCTGCGAGCCTATCGTCCGCGCCCATAGGGATTTAAGTGGGAGCGTGACATGGCAGACAATCTTGCCGCCCGGCCACCCCGGGACCGTTTTCGCGCAAACGTCCATGACGCGCGTGACCTTCGAGCTTGGTGCGACGAATTCGATTGCCCGCCACACCTCGTCAGGAATGCGCCTCTGACGTTCGGCGTGATGGTCGTCGACATACGCGCCTACCTCGAGCAGGCGATCTGGCATAAGTCGAAGAAGGACTAGACGCTCGCCCAGCCGGCGCCTGCCACCTATGCCACCTTGTACTTCTTGAGCACCTCGCGATCGATCTCGATGCCGAGCCCAGGGCCGGTTGGCACCTTTACGATACCCTTCTTCTGCGCGATCGGCTCCTGGGCGAGATGGTCGCGCAGCGGATTGGGCGTCTGCTCGAACTCCAGCATGGGCGACATCGGACGCAGCGCCGGCGGCTGGTCGGGCAAGGCAGCCAGGAACTGAACCGTCGCAGGGTGCGCGCCGCCGTGCGCGCTTCGCGAACCGCGGCGGGTCCGGTTGCCGCATACGCCGTCGCTATGCCGGTCGCCCTGATGCGGACCGGCCGGCATCTCGAGATGCTACCTGGGGCGACGGTCGACAGGTCGGTACCCGGATAGATCGGCATGCTGCTCCCCCTCGGCTCGCGGGCTAGGTCTTGACGCTGATCAACAGGTTTCCGAGCTTGTCTTGGACAACGCGATCGCCCGGCTCGGCCACGGTCGTGCAGTCGAGCTGCTCGAGGATCGCCGGCCCTTCGAACGAGGCGTCGAACGGCAATCTCTCGCGGGCGTAGATCGGCGTCTGATGCCAGCCGTCGGCGAACCATACGCGCCGCTCGCCCACCTGCGCGGCCTTGAGCGTCGGCGCGCGCTCGGTGGCGGCAAGGGCGGCCAGCGAGATCTCCGGCCGCACGCCGATCACCGCGGTGTGCAGATTGACCAGGACCGGCGGGATCTCCGCCAGCTCGATGCCGAAGCGGCGGTCATAGGCCACCGCAAACGCCTTGCGCAGGCCTTCAACGCCGATATCGGCGCGCTCGACACCGACCGACAGGATGTGACTCTGTCCCTGGAACTGCATGTCGGCGCTCAGTACGCGGCGCAGCTCGCGCACCGGCACGCCTTCCTTGGCGATGGTCGTCCTGCCCCGCTCCGCCTGCTCGGCATAGACGCCGGCGATCGTCGCATTGTCGAGGGCAGACAGCGGCTTGTTGATGGTGCGCACATAGTCGTGGCGCAGATCCGCCACCACGCAGCCCAGCGCATTGGTGATGCCGGGACGCGCCGGCACCAGCACGGTCGGAATCGCAAGCTCGCGGGCCAGCGCCGTGGCGTGCAACGGCCCCGCCCCGCCGAACGCGAACAGCGCGAAGTCGCGCGGATCGTGACCGCGCGACAGCGATACCAGGCGCATGGCGCCGGCCATGCGGTCGTTGGCGATGCGCAGGATCGCGGCGGCGGCCGCATCGGCGTCGAGGCCGAGGCGCTTGCCGACCTTGTCTGCGATCAGCCCACGGACATGGTCGAGCGTCACCGGATGGTCGACGCCCAGCAAGCGGTCGGGATTGAGCCGGCCCAGGATCAGGTTGGCGTCGGTGATGGTGGGTTCCTCGCCGCCGCGGCCGTAACAGATCGGACCCGGCCGCGCGCCGGCGCTCTCCGGACCGACCCGGAGCATGCCGGCGGCATCGACCGAGGCGATCGAACCGCCGCCGGCGCCGATCGTGTGCACGTCGACCATCGGCACATGGATCGGCATGGCGTACTCGAGCTCGAGCTCGCCCGAGACCTGGGGCACGGCGTCCTCGATCAGGCCGACATCGGTCGAGGTGCCGCCCATGTCGTATGTGATGAGATGGCGATGGCCCGAGGCGCGGCCGGTATAGGCCGCCGCCATCACGCCCGACGCCGGGCCCGACATCACCGTGTTCACCGCCGAGTGTGCGATGAACTGCGAGGAAGTCGTGCCGCCATTGCCCTGCATCACCAGGATATCGCGGTCGAAGCCCTTGCCCATGAGTTCCAGGCGCAGGCGCGTGAGATAGCGGTCCAGCACGGGCTGCACCGAGGCATTGACTGCCGCCGTCACGCCGCGTTCGTACTCGCGATATTCCGACAGGATGGCATGGCCCGCCGTGATATAGGCGTTGGGCCACAGCCCATGGACGATCTCGGCAGCGCGGCGCTCGTGCGCCGGATTGATGTAGCTGTGCAGGAAATGGATGACGACGGCCTCGCAGCCCAGCGCCAGCAACTTGGCAGCGGCCTCGGCGACGGCAGCCTCGTCGAGGGGCGTCAGCACCTTGCCGTCGGCGTCCATGCGCTCGGCCACTTCCAGGCGGTATTCCCTTTCGATCAGAGGACGGAAGGTGCCGCGCATGCCGTAAGGTTGCGGCCGCGTGCGCCGGCCCAGTTCCAGCACGTCGCGGAAGCCCTTGGTGGTGATGAGGCCGACCTTGGCGATCTTGCGTTCCAGCAGCGCGTTGGTCGTGGTCGTCGTGCCGTGCACGACGGCCTGCAGGGTGGCGGGATCGACCCCGGCCGACGCGAGGGCCGCCATGAAGCCGATCGCCTGGTTGTCGATGGTGGTCGGCACCTTGGCGAGCTTGACCGCATTGGTGACGGGATCGACCGCCAAGAGGTCGGTGAAGGTGCCGCCGACATCGATGCCGACGGTGAGAGAGCGTGGGGGCATGATCAAACCGAAAGATACTGTTCACGGAAGGAGGAGTCGGCGGTCAATTCGGCCATCGAGCCGCCGAAGCGGATCTGGCCTTTTTCGATGATGTAGGCGCGGTCGGCCACGGCGTGGGAGAAGTGCAGGTTCTGTTCGGACAGGAGCACGCAAAGCCCCTCACCTTTCAGCGCCCGGATCGAGTGTGCCATTTGTTCGACAATGATGGGGGCAAGTCCTTCCGACGGCTCGTCGAGCAGCACGCATCGCGGATTGCCCATCAAGGTGCGGGCGATGGTGAGCATCTGCTGCTCGCCGCCCGACATGCTCCCGCCTGGCCGCTCACGCATGCCGGCGAGGTTGGGAAAGAGCGTGAAGAGCTTGTCCTGCGTCCACACCGGTGCGCCTTGGCGCGGGTCCTGGCGGCCGACCTCGAGGTTCTCCATCACCGTGAGCTCGGTGAAGATGCGGCGTTCCTCGGGCACGTAGCCCAGCCCGAGCCGCGCGATGCGGTAGGTTGGCAGGCGCTCGATGCGCCGGCCGGCAAAGCTCACCTCGCCCTTGGCCGGCGGCACCAAACCCATGATCGCCTTCATCGCCGTCGATTTACCGGCGCCGTTGCGGCCGAGCAGCGCCACGACCTCGCCGGCGCCCGCCTCCAGCGAGAGGCCGTGCAGGATATGGGCGCGGCCGTAGTAGGCGTGCAGGTCCCTGACCGACAGCATCAGTGCGCGCTCCCGAGATAGACGGCGCGCACATCGGCGTTGGCGCGCACCTCCTCGGGCGTGCCGCCGGCGATGAGCAGGCCGCGATCGAGCACGATGATGCGGTCGGCCTGGCCGAACACCACGTCCATGTCGTGCTCGGTGAACAGCACCGCGACCTTGCGTTCCCGGGCCAGCCGCGCTGCAAGCTCCATCAGCGCGACCCGCTCCTTGGGCGCCATGCCGGCCGTCGGCTCGTCCATCAGCAGCAGCCGTGGCCGGTTGGCGAGCGCCATGGCGAGTTCGACCCGTTTCAAGTCGCCATAGGCCAGCACGCCGCACGTCCGCTCGGCTTGATCGAGCATGCCGACCTGGCCCAGGAGCGAATCGGCTTCCGCCGTGAAAGCGGTGCCGAAGCGCGACAGCAGCGAGTGGAGCCGACGGCCATGGGAGTAGAGCGCCATCTGCACGTTTTCGCGCACCGACAGCGAGGCGAAGGTGGCGGTGATCTGGAAGGTGCGGCCCACGCCCAGCCGCCAGATGGCGCGGGGCCGCAGGCCGACGATGTCCCGGCCGCCCAGCCGCACGATGCCGGCGTCGGGCGCGAGCTGGCCGTTCAGCATGTTGAAGCAGGTGCTCTTGCCCGCGCCGTTGGGCCCGATCAGCGCCAGCAGCTCGCCCGCTTCGATGGCGAATGACACATCGTAAACGGCCTGCACGCCGCCGAACGCCTTGCGCAGTCCCTCGACCTGCAACACCGCGGTCATGCGCGCGCCTCGCGCCAGCGAATCATGAGCGCCTTGAGGCCGCCGACGAGGCCCTGCGGAAAGAGCAGCACGATCAGCAGGATCACCCCGCCCATCACGGCCCGCCAGAACTCGGTGCGGCGGGCGACTTCATCGCGCAGCCAGGTGAAGATCGCCGCACCCACGACCGGGCCGGTCAGGGTCTCGACGCCGCCCAGCAGCACCATGACAAGCCCGTCGGTCGATTGGGCGATGGAAATCGCCGAGGGCGAAATGCTGCCCTTCGAGAAGGCATAGATGGCGCCGGCCAGGCCCGCGACGGCGCCCGCCAGCACGAAGGCCATCCATTGCAAGCCCCGGACGTCGATGCCGATCGCCTCGGCGCGCAATGGCGAATCGCGGCCGGCGCGCAGTGCGTAGCCGAACGGCGAGAACAGCACGCGCCACAGCAGGGCGACGCCGGCGCCGCAGAGCGTGAGCGCCAGATAGTAGTAAGTGGTCTTGCCGGCCAGCCAGGCCGAGGGCCAGACGCCGAACAGGCCGTTGCTGCCGCCGGTGAAGGAATCCCACTGGAACACGATCGACCAGCTGATCTGCGCGAAGGCCAAGGTCAGCATGGCCAGGTAGACGCCGGAAAGCCGCACGCAGAACCAGCCGTAGACCACGGCGAAGGCGCCGGCGGCGAGCGGCGCCAGGACGAGAGCGGCTTCCATCGGCAGGCCGGCCCGCTTCAGTAAAAGGCCGGCGGCATAGGCGCCCAGGCCGAAATAGGCGGCATGGCCGAACGACACCATGCCGGCCGGCCCCATGATGAAATGCAGGCTGACCGCGAACAGGGCGAAGCAGAAGATATCGGTCAGCAGGATGGTCACGTAGCGGTCGGCGAGCAGCGGCGTGACCAGCAGCAGCGCCAGCCAGACCCCGGCGAACGTCCAGGACGGCGCCGAGAGCGGCGGCGCCGGGTCGGCGGCGATGCGCTGCACGGCCTGCGGCTTGCCCAAAAGGCCGAAGGGCCGCACCACCAGCACCAGCGCCATGATCAGGAACTCGACCACCAGGGTGAGCTTGGAGAAGACGATTTCCGCGCCGAACCAATGCGCCGTGCCGACGCCGATGCAGAACGCCTTGGCGACGCCGATCAGCATGGCCGCCAGGAACGCGCCGCCGATGCTGCCCAGGCCGCCGACCACGGTGACCACGAAGGCATCGGCGATGACGGCGAGGTCGAGCTCGAGATTGGCGGGCTCGCGCGGAATTTGAAGGGCGCCGCCCAGGCCTGCGAGCACGGAGCCGACGAAGAACACCGAGGTGAAGAGCTTCGCCTGGTCAACACCCAGCGCGCCCACCATCTCGCGATCCTGAGTGGCCGCCCGCACCAACGCGCCCCAACGCGTACGGGTGAGCAGCAACCACATCGCAGCCAGCACCACCGGGCCGATGGCGATCAGCAGCAGATCGTAGGCGGGAATGCGACGATCCATGATTTCGACCGCGGTGGAGAGCCCGGGCGCCCGCGGGCCGACCAGGTCCTCCGCGCCCCAGGCGAAAAGCGCGATGTCCTTGATCACCAGCACGACGGCGAAAGTCGCCAGCAATTGGAACAGTTCCGGCGCCTTGTAGATGCGCCGCAGCACCAGCACCTCGATCAGCACGCCCGCCAGCCCGACAGCGAGCGCGGCCAGGATGACCGCGCTCCAGAAGCCGAGCGGCGTGCGGCCCAGCGTCTCGATCAACGTGTAGGCGCCGTAGAGGCCCAGCATGTAGAGCGAGCCGTGCGCGAAATTCACGATCCGCGTCACGCCGAAGATCAGCGACAGCCCGGCCGACACCAGGAACAAGGACGAAGCGGCGGCCAGCCCGTTCAGGAGCTGGATGAGGATGCTGGCGAAGGTCACGTCTCTTTCGTCGTCTCGACCGGAGCGCGAAGCGCGGAGCCGAGAGACCTTGCCTGTATCCGGCAAGATCCCTCGACTTCGCTACGCTCCGCTCGGGATGACGGCGACAGCGTCGCCGCGGACGGTGACGGAGTCGCCGTCAATTGGCCGGCCTCATCTTCTTGATCTCGGCATCCGACGGCAGGGCGTCCTTGCCGTCGACGAAGCGCCACTCTTTCATATAACCCTTGCCGTCCTTGACGCCGATGCGGCCGACATAGGCACCCATGGTCGATTGGTGGTCGATCGGCCGGTACTCGACCATGCCGAACGGCGTCAGGACTTTCAGCCCGCTCGCTGCGGCGATCAGCTTGTCCTGGTCGAGCGAACCCGCCTTCCTGATCGTCTCGACCGCCGACATGATCGTCGAATAGCCGACCACCGAGCCCAGCCGCGGATAGTCCTTGTACTTCGCCTGGTAGGCGTTGAGGAACTTGGTGTGCTCGGGCGTCTTGATCTCGCTCCACGGATAGCCGGTGACGTACCAGCCGTCAGGCGCCTCCTCCTTCAGGGGATCGAGATACTCGGGCTCGCCGGCCAGAAGATTGAACACCTCGACACCCCTGAAGATGCCGCGCTGCTGGCCCTCGCGCACGAACTTGGTGAGGTCGGGGCCGAACAGCGAGGAGAAGATCGCATCGGGCTTGGCGTCGCCGAGCGCCTGGGCCACCGCACCGGCGTCGATCTTGCCGAGCGGGGTTGCCTGCTCGGTGACGAACGCGACGCTGGGCTGCTTGGCCGACAGCAGTGTCTTGAACGCCTGTGTGGCCGACTGGCCATATTCGTAGTTGGGATAGACGATCGCCCAGCGCTTCTTGTTGAGCTTGGCGGCATCGGGGATGAGCATCGCCGTCTGCATGTAGGTCGAGGCGCGCAGGCGAAAGGTATAGGCATTGCCGGCATCCCACACGATCTTGTCGGTGAGCGGCTCGGCGGCGATGAACAGCACCTTGCGCTGCTTGGCGAAGTCGGCGACCGCCAAGCCGACATTGGACGGGAAGGTGCCGATCAGGAACGACGCGCCCTCGCGGCTTAAAAGCTCCTCGGCGACGCGCACCGCATCGCCGGGGTTGCCGTTGTCGTCGCGGCTTATGACCTCGATCTTGCGGCCGAGCACGCCGCCCGCCGAGTTGACCTCCTCGACGGCCAGCTCCCAGCCCTTCTTGTACGGTTCGAGGAAAGCCGGGAAGACCTTGTAGCTGTTGAGCTCACCGAGCTTGATCGGGGCCTGCGCGTTGGCCGGCCCGACCAGGGCAAGCGCGACCAGGGCCGCGGCGCCGGCGATTAAGTGATTGCGGGTCAACATGACATCCCCCTTCGTGAAAACGACTCCCTTGGCCGACCCTAGCGAGCCCGGCCCACACCCGACAAGCTTTCAGGCTGCGAAACTCGATCGCGCCTGCACGCCCCAATGACCATCCTGCCTGGTCACCACATAAATCGACTTGTGACGGCTGAGTTCCGTCCCGTCCTTGCGCCAGCGGCTGAACTCGACGGCGAAATGCACCTTGTCCGATCCGACGTGGATCGGCGTGCGATCCTCCCATTGGCTTTTCGCCCAGCCGTCGCCGGCGCGGGCATGGAAATCCTTGAGCTTGTAGTCGCCTGGCGCCTGCCACACAGTCACCTTGCCGCTGGCCAGACGAACATGCGGAAAGTTGTAGCTCGCGTTCACAGCCGCCTCATCGCCGCAATTAAGGGCGGCCATGAAAGCGTTGAGCACACCAAGCGCCTCCTTCAGTGGATCGCTCATCTCACCCCGCCTCAGCAAGCACCGTGCTGCTCAATCTGCCCATCTAGCTACCGTTTTCACCGACGTGGCGCTTCTCGGCAATGAAGGCCTCGAAATCGAAGGCCGTAGCGGCACCGCTGGCTTCACCTTCGTCAAGCGCGGCACGCAGCGCCGCGAGCTTGGCTTCCTTCTCTTCGAGTTCGAAAGACGCGTTTTTCCCCATCTCATGCGCCCATCGAGCGAGGGTGATAAACTCCGGCATCAGCCAAGTTGGCGACTTCAAAATAAGACTGCGCGTCAATCCGCCAATAGCCTTGGAGTGAAATGGCGGCACTGTCGATCAGACCGCATAGCCTGAGCCGCCGCGCTTCGGCGGCGCCGCGATCGAGGGCCTCGTCGATCAGCGTTTGCGACAGCGCTCCGACCGCAACCGTCACCGGCAGATCCAAAAGATCGCTGTCTGGATCAAGGTCGTGGGCTGGTCGACGCTCGATGGCAGGATGATCTGCATTGACGGCGTTGGCGATCATGGTCGCGGCTGCATCGGCGTCGGCCGCGGTTGCGGCCAGCACGGTCGCCGTATCGGCGATGCCGAGCGAGAACGAGCGCCCGCCCCAACCCGAGGTCGCGATGCCGCGCACCGGCCGGTCGTGCGTCAGCACCGCCATGCCATCGAGGGCCGAGGCAAAGATGCCGGCACGCAACTCATGGCCCGGCGTGAGATGAATGGCGATATCGCCGCCGTCATTGACATAGGCCTTATCGAGCCGGCGGCCCTTCGCCATGGCCTGCAGCATCTCGTCGGCCACCGCGCCTGCCACCGCGGCCATCGGCGTGATGTAGACGGAGCGATGCGGCCACACCGCCTCGGCCATGCGCCTCGCCACCGGGCCCTGCAGCAGCGGATGAGCCTCGCCCATGGGACGGCGCAGGATCGGCAGCTCACGCACCAAGGTCGGCAGGATATCGCCGAAGCGCGCGACGGCCTGACCGTAGGCACGCTCGACTTCCTGCGCGTCGCCGAATGCCTCGATAATAAGATCGATCGGCCCGTGCTGCAGGTGCAGCCTTCCGTCGGGCAGGCAGGCGGCGATGGCGCTCATGAGCCGTTCTCGTCGACGCGTACTTTGCCCCCGCGCGCCAGCACCTCTTCGAGGGTGACGGCGCGTGAGGCGTAGCCGCCCAACGCTGCATAGTCGGCGGCGCTGAGGGTGAATTCGATGGGCGCGACCAGGGCCGGCGTCGGCACGTAGCCGAAGGATTTTTCCGGCATCTTCGCCACGTCGACCATCAGGGTGATGCCGCCGCCCGGCCAGACATAGGCCGGCACGCCGCCCAGCGTCACCTTGGTGAGCGTGTCACGTACGGAGCGCGTCAACCGCACGGGATTTTCCGTCACGCCGGCGCGCAGCGAGCCGCCTGCGCCCGCCATGAACAGCACGGTGCAGAGCGCCGGCTCGCAATTCTCGGCGATGCGCTCCACGACGTGGCGCACTGCGGCGGGCATCTCCGCCGGCCGGGGCTTCAGGTCCTGGTCAAGCTCGAACCATGCCGAATGCTCGCCCGTGGTCGAAACCATTAGAAGTTTCAGTCCGGGCCAGGCTTGCTTGGGATCGATCCTGTCGATGATATCCAGCGGGTCGCTGACATTGGTCCCGCCCCAACCCAGGCCGGGATCGGCGACCTGGAAGTAGCGGCCGGGCGTCGAGCGGCGGCCGCGCACGCGGATGCCGGCCGGCTTCATGTCGAGGAAGCGGCCGCCCTGGTGCTCGCTCAAGACGCCGGTGATGTGATCGTCGACCACGATCACCTCGTCGACATGGTCCTTCCATTGCGGCGCGAACATGCCGATGGCGGCCGAGCCGCAGCCCACCCGCATGCGCTCCTCGAGCGTGCCATTGACGATGGGCGGCTTGTCGGCCTGCACCACCACCGTCGAGCCGCCATCGATCGCCAGCTCGACGGCTTGGCGATTGCATAGCGCCAGCAGCGCTTCGCAGGTGACGACACCCTCTTTCTTGCTGCCGCCGGTCAGGTGATGCACGCCGCCCAGTGACAGCATCTGCGAGCCGTATTCCGCCGTCGTGACATGGCCGACGGCCTCGCCCTTCACCCGGACCGCTGCCTGCTCAGGCCCGAGATAGCGGTCGGTGTCGATTTTCACCTTCACGCCGCAGTAGCTGAAGATGCCCTCGGTCACGACCGTGACCATGTCGACACCCTGGTGTCTAGAAGACACGATGAAGGGCGCGGGCTTGTAGTCGGGATAGGTCGTGGTGGCGCCGATGCCGGTGACGAAGGCGCCCTCACCCTTGCCGAGCTCGCCGCGCCAGGCTGAGCTGCCCTCGATGAAGGCGACGCGGGCGAGGTCAGGCTTGGCCAACAGCACCAGCGGATCGACGCGCACCAGCTTGCCGTCCTCGTTTGCATAGCGGTCGCAGGCGCCGGCGCGGCCGGGGCGGATGCGGCAGAGCACGGGGCAGGCATCGCAGCGCACGATGCCGGCGCCGCGTTCGGCCTCGCTGAGCGCCAGATCGTCGCTCATGTCCCCTTCCCCTCGAGGGCAACGATGGCCTCGCGCAGGCGGTGCGGCAACAGCGGGACACGGTGCGCGCGCACGCCGGTGGCGTGATGCACCGCGCCCAGGATGGCGGGCGCCGTCGGCACCAGGCCAGGTTCGCCTACGCCCTTGGCGCCGGACGGACCCAAGGGCTCGCGATCCTCGATCAGGATGCACTCGATCTCCGGCACATCTCCGACGGTCGGGATCAGGTAGTCGTGCAGATTCTCGGTGCGGCCCGGAAGATACTCCTCCATCAGCGCCAGCCCCAAGCCTTGCGCCACGCCACCCTGGATCTGGCCCTCGACCAGCGTGGGATTGATCGCGCGGCCGACATCGTGAGCGGCCACGAGGCGCAGCACCTTCACGGTGCCGAGCTCGCTATCGACTTCGACCGTGGCCATCTGGGCGGCAAAAGCATAGGTGGCGTAAGGCACGCCTTGGCCATCGGCATCGAGCGGCGTGGTCGGCGGATCAAAGGTGCCCTCGCCCATCAGCATGCCGGCGCTCGCCAGATCGATCCGGCGCACCTCGCCGCCCTCGCGCACGGTGAGCTTGGCGCCTTCAAGGCTCAGTTCGGCGCCCGGCCCGGCATTGGCCAGGCGCAGGATCTGCCGTCGCAGGTCGCGGCCGGCGCGTTCGGCCGCCATGCCCGAGACGAAGGTCTGGCGCGACGCCGAGGTCTTGCCGGCATCGGCCGTCAAGTCGGTGTCGCCCGCGACCAGCGCGAACTGTGCGGCGGGCAGGCCGAGCGCATCGGCGGCGATCTGGGTCATGATGGTGTTGGAGCCCTGCCCGATATCGACCGCGCCGCTGTAGAGAGTGAGCGTGCCGGCCGGCGACAGGCCGACCCGCATGTGCGAGGGATTGGACATCGAGGTGTTGCCGATGCCGTACCACATGCAGCCGATACCGACGCCACGCCGCCTGTGACCTGAATGGGCGTTGAAGGCGGCGACTTCGTCGTGGGCTTTCTTCCAGTGAGGCCGCAGCGCATCGAGGCATTGCGCCAAGCCGACCGAGTGCGCCAGCCGCTGGCCGGTCGAGGTCGTGTCGCCGGCGCGCAGCGCATTGCGATGACGGAACTCCAAGCGGTCGATACCGAGCTTGTCGGCCAGCGCGTCCATCATCGCCTCGTGGGCGATGGCGGCTTGCGGCACGCCGAAGCCGCGGAAGGCACCGGCCGGCGGGCCGTTGGTGAAGAACGCCTCGCCCCAGGTCCTGACATGGGGCACGGCATAGGGACCCATCGCATGGACCGGCACGCGATTGGCGACGGTCGGGCCCCAGGAGGCATAGGCGCCCGTATCGAAGGTCGCCGTCACGTCGCAGGCCAAAAGCTTGCCGTCGGCATCGCAGCCGAACCGGGCAGCGACCCGCGCGGGATGGCGCTTGGTGCTGGCGGCCATGCTTTCGGGCCTTGTGTAGACGCAGGCGACCGAACGGCCGAGCTTCCACGCCGCCAGCGCCAACAGCGGGTGGAGCGACAGATCGAGCTTGCCGCCGAAGCCGCCGCCGCAAGCGGTCGGCACGATGCGCACCGCCTCGGGCCTGAGCCGCATCACGTTCGCGACTTCGTCGCGATCCATGTAAGGCGTCTGGGTGCTGACATGGAGCTCGATGCGGTCGCCCACCCGCTCGGCCCAGCCCGCCTCCGGCTCGATGTAGGCGTGTTCGACAAAGGCCGTTTCGAAGACGCCTTCGGCCACGGCCGCGCATGTTGCGAAGGCTTCGCCTGTATTGCCGCGCCGCACCCCACCCTCGAGCAGGAGATTCCTGGGCTTGTCGGCCTGCACCAGTGGCGCATCCTGGGCCATGGCGGCGTCGATGCCGAACAAAGGCGGTTCAGCCGTCCAGGCGATCGGCACCTCATCGTCGCCGATGGCATGCACCGCATCGCGATCGCCAACCAACGCCACGACCGCCTCGCCGCGGTAACGCACCTGGCCATCGGCCAGCACCGGCTGGTCCTTGATGTCGGGATAGATGCCGAAGCCATTGAACGGCACGTCGGCGGCCGTCAGCACGGCAGCGAGACGCCGGCGCAGCGGCGCCAGGTCGCCTAGCTCGAAACGCGCCCGGGCATGCGGCGAACGCACGACGCGGATCCACAGCGCATCGGCCGGAATGCCGTCGGCGCCAAAGACGTCGCGGCCCGTGACTTTGGCCACGCCGTCGACCCGCGCGATGCGGGCACCGACGGCCGTGCCGGCAGCGGGCGTCACGACCGGCTGAGGCGTCGTAGCCATCACCGCATCGATGATCTTGCCATAGCCCGTGCAGCGGCAGAGAACGCCGCCCAGGGCATCCTCGACCTGCGCGCGGCTGGGCCTGGACGTCCGGCGCAGGAGTTCCTCGGCTGCCATCAGCATGCCGGGCGTGCAGATGCCGCATTGCGCGGCGCCGTGGGCGAGGAAGGATTTCTGCAGCGCTCCCAGGGTGCCGTCGCCGTCGCTCAGGCTTTCGACCGTTTCGATCCGACGGCCTTCGACCTGACCCATGGCGACGAGACAGGAGCAGGTCTGCCGTCCGTCCAAAAGCACCGTGCAGGCGCCGCAGTCGCCGGCGTCGCAGCCGACCTTGGTGCCGGTGAGACGGAGGTCGTCGCGCAGCGCCGACGCCAGCCGCCTAACCGGCGGACCATTCCACGCCGCCGCCTTGCCGTTCAGGACAAAGCTCACCCTCATGAGCTCAGGTCCCGAAGCAAACGCCGCAGCAGGGTGACGACGGCATCGCGGCGGTAGAAGGCGCTGCCCCGCACGTCGTCGATCGGCGACAGCGGCGAGAGGTGCGAGGCCTCGACCCGGTCGGCGAGGTGCCGGTCGATTGGCGCGCCGAGCAATGCGGTTTCCAGTTCGGGCAGGCGCTCGGCCACCGGCGAGCAGGCGCCGACGGCTATGCGCGCCGATGCGACTTTTCCGTCGGCGATTTCCAGGACCGCCGCCGCCATGGCGATGGAGATCACGAGGTAGCGCCGCGCGCCGAGCTTCAGGAAGGCGCCGTGCGCCTGGTGACGGGGGCGCGGCACATGGATGGCGACGGCGATTTCACCCGGCGCGAGGGCGGTGCGGCGCGTGCCGGTGATGAATTGCCGGAGCGGCAGGAGACGCCGGCCGGCCGGACCGGCGATCTCGACCTCGGCGTCGAGGGTGAGCAGACAGGGCACGCCGTCGGCCGCCGGCGAGGCGTTGCAGAGATTGCCGGCGAGCGTGCCGGCATTCTGGATCTGCCGGCCGCCGACTTCACGGGCGGCCTGCTTCAGGCCATCGAATAGGGGCGGCAGGTCGGCCTCCATGAGCTCGCTCCAGGTCGTGGTGGCGCCCAGCCGCCAGCCCGAATCGTCGACTGTGATGCCGCGCAGGGCCGCGATGCCGCCGATGTCGAGCACGTCCTCGTCGATCGCCCGGCCGACCCGCGCCGGATAGAAGTCGGTGCCGCCAGCCAGCACCGTGTGCGGCCGGGCCAAGGCGGCCAGCGCCTCTTCGAGATAGCGAGGGCGGAGATAGACAGCCATATCGTTCGTGTACGCACGATGCCATACGCACCCTGCGAGTCAACGACGAGCAGCCGTTCCGGTGGCCCTGTCAAATGATCTTACGAGCGACGGCGTCAAACGATCTTGGAGAGCAGCTCGAGCAGATGACGCTGTTCTTGCGTGTTGAGCGGCTTCAGCGTCTCACGCGAGACCGCCGGACCATTGATCAAAAGCTTGTTCACCAGACGCTGGCCTTCCGTCGTCAGGCTGAGCAAGGTGCGTCGCGCATCGCCGGGATCGGGGCGCGAATCGACCAGCCGGCGTTCCTTCAGCCGGCGCACCACGCCTTGCATCGTCGCCTTGTCCATGCCGACGAGACGGCCGAGCAGGTTCTGCGAGAGCTCGGTGTACTCGTTCAGCTTCACCATGCTGGAGTACTGCGTCGGCGTTATGTTGGGATCGCCGATCGAGACCTGGAAGATGGCGCTGGCGCGCTGGTGTGCGCGCCTCAGCAAATATCCGATTTGTTCTTCGATGCGGTAGGGTCTTGATGCCGGGCTTGGTGCCGGCTTCGGCTCTTGCTGTTTCTTTGCGACATTGCTTCGCATCGCCCCCGCCTTTGCTTGGTCCTTGGCTACACCGACTGAGCGCGTCGCACAACGGTCTCATAACACTTGTCGCAGGCGGTGAAATCATGGACCCCCTTGACTCATTCACGCCGACGCGGCAGCGCGCATGCCGTCCGCTTCTGCAACCAAGTGCTCCCGCGTGTTGCGTCGCAGGGTCTCGACCGATGACGCGACGGCGAGTCGATGGCAGTCTCATCGCTCCTGTGACTTTAGGAACACACAATGCCCGGCGCGCTCGAAGGCATCAGGATCGTCGACTTCACCAACATCATCCTCGGCCCCTACGGCACCATGCTGCTGGCCGACCAGGGGGCCGATGTCATCAAGGTCGAGGCGCCCGAAGGCGACGCGGTCCGCCATATCGGCAAGCCCGGCAAGACGGCCGGCATGGGCCCGACCTATCTCTATGTGAACCGCAACAAACGTTCGCTCTGCCTCGATCTCAAGAACCGGGCGGCGCGGGCGGCGCTGCTCAAGGTCGTCGCTGGCGCCGATGCCTTCGTCCATGCGCTGAGACCGCAGGCCATCGAGGGATTGGGGCTGGGCTACGAGGCGATCCGCAAGATAAAGCCCGATATCGTCTATGTCGGCGCCTACGGCTATTCGGCCGACGGTCCTTACGGAAAACTGCCGGCTTACGACGATGCCATCCAGGCCCGCTTCGGCATCGCCGATCTGATGGGCCGGGCGGCGGGGGACGACGTGCCGCGCTATCCGCCGACCATCATCGCCGACAAGACGGTGGGGCTCACCTTCGCCTTCGCGACCTTGAGCGCCCTGATGCACCGCCAGCGCACCGGCGAGGGCCAGTTCGTCGAGGTGCCGATGTTCGAGACCATGGCCGCCTGGCTGATGGTCGAGCATTTGTGGGAGCGGACGTTCAGCGACGACGGCGAGGTCGGCTACTCGCGGCTCCTAGCCCGCACCCGCAAGCCCTACCGCACGCTCGACGGCTGGATGGCGATCCTGCCCTACAACGACAAGCACTGGCGCAATTTCTTCGAGATCGTCGGCCGGCCCGAGGTGCTGGAGGATCGGCGCTACTCGACCCTCAACGCCCGCTCGCTCCATATCGACGACATGTACGCCATGGTCGAGGCGCTGGCGCCGACCAGGACCACGGCCGAATGGGTGAAGCTCCTGGACCAGGCGCAGATCCCCAACGCCCCGGTGTCGCGGCCGGCCGACCTGTTCGAAGACCCGCACCTCGTGTGGCGGCAGCTGTTCAAGAAGTATCCGCATCCCAGCGAGGGCGAGATCATGATGGTCGAGCCGCCCATGCGCATGAGCCGCACCCCGCCCGCCATCCGTAGCCTGGCGCCGCTGCAGGGTGCCCATTCGCGCGCCGTCCTGGCCGAAGCGGGCGTCAGCGAGGCCGAGATCGCGGCCCTCAAGCAGGCCGGTGCGCTTATCGAACCGACGTAACCGTCGCCCCGAGCGAAGTCGAGGGGCCTTGCCCGCCACAAGCAAGGTCTCTCCGCTCCGCCTCGCTGTGCTCGGCTCCGGTCGAGACGACGAGTTAACCGCTCACCGCGAGTTGGGCGGCCGCCAGATCTTCCAGCGCCGCGCCGACCGACTTGAACAGGGTGATGGTGGTGGCATCGCCGGTCCGCCGCCCGCTCCGCTCGCCGCGTGCCAGCTCGAACAGGTCGCCAACCACGTCATCCAGGTCGATCGTGCCGTTGGCCAGGGGCTGGACGATATCGCCGGCCTCTTTCAGGGCGCCGGCGCGGGTGTCGACATAGACCTGGGCACGTCCGACCGCCCCGTCGTCGCTTTCACGCATCTCGGGCGTGTAGGCACCGACCAAGTCGAGGTGCTGGCCGTGCCTCAGCCAGTCGCCCTCGACCAAAGGCGTTTTCGACAACGTGGCGCAGGAAATGATATCGGCGGCGGCGACGGCTTCCCTGCGGTCAAAAACGGCACGCACGGAAAGCGACCGGCCGAGGGCGCGCGGCAGCGAGGCGGCGAGCTCCCGGGCAAGGCCCTGCGCCTGCTCGGGGCGGCGCCCCCAAATCGTGACCTCGTCGATCGGCCGCACCTTAGCGTGCACGCGAATGAGCTGGGGGGCGAGCGCGCCCGTGCCGATCATCAGCAACCGCCGCGATTGGGGCCGTGACAGGTAGCGCGAGGCCAGGCCCGATGCACAGGCCGTGCGCCGCTTGGTCAGCATGGTGCCGTCCAACAGCGCCAGCGGCGCGCCCGTGGCGCCGTCGAGCAGCAGATACTGGCCATAGATCGAGGGCAGGCCACGCTTGCCGTTGTCGGGGAAGACGGTGACCAGCTTGATGCCGAGACGGCTTTCAGCGCCGCGCGTCCAGGCCGGCATCAACAGCAGGGTGGCGTTTGCCGAACCGGCGCCGGCAGGCTCGGCGAGGGTGTGGTGATGGCGCGGCGGCATCTCGCAGCCGGTGCGGAACAGCGCCTCGAGGCGGTCGATCAGCGCCAGGTCGTCGAGAGCGGCATCGACCTCGGCGGCCGAAAGCACCCTCACGAAAAGGGGCCGCGCGAGCCAGAAGAGGACAGTTCGGGCGCGACCAGCGCGCTTTGGCGCTCGATCGCCTTCTGCTCGCGCGGCGCCGGACCGCTGCGGATTGGTGGCGGGCTGGCGGCAGCGGTGGCCTCGCGCAGGCGCTGGACCTCGCGCTCGAGCCGCGCCGCCTCGCCGCTGGCCTCGCGGGCGCGGCGGCGATGGCGGCGGCCGGCCCACCAGCCCAGCCCCAGGCCGGCCAGCACACCCAGCAACAGCAGGAGCACGACCAGCAGATAGAGCGGCATCACGATCTGCAGCGGCAGCGGCCACAGCGCCAGCTGCACGGGCTGGCTGTTGCTGACGGCGATCAGCACGCCGACCAACACGAAAAGCAGAAACAGGGCGCGGGACAGGATCTTCATGCGGCCGCCAGCATGGCACAGCCCGCTGCACAGACGCGAGGCTGCGCTACTTCTTGTCGCCCGCCGGTTCGGCCGGAGCGAGGCCCGCCGCGCGCGCGGCTTCCTTGTTGAGGCGGTCGCGCAGGTCCTTGCCGGTCTTGAAGTAGGGCACGCGCTTGGACGCCACGGCGACCTGCTCGCCGGTGCGCGGATTGCGCCCGGTGCGGGGTTCGCGCTTCTTCACCGAGAATGCGCCGAAGCCGCGCAATTCCACGCGGTGTCCACCGGCCAATGCCTTGGAGATTTCGTCGAAGACCGTGGCCACGATCCGCTCGACATCCCTTTGATAGAGATGGGGATTCCGGGCCGCCAGGCGGGCAATCAGCTCCGACTTGGTCATTGCTGCGACAATAGAGCAAAAAACCAAGGCGTTCAAGCCTAAGCCATTGAATCAAAAAGGAAAGGCCGGCTCCTACCGAGCCGGCCCCCGATTTGGTCCGAAACGGTGACCTTATTTGGCTTCTTCCTCGCCCTTCTTCTGCGCCTTGCTGAGCGCCGCGCCCAGGATGTCGCCCAGGCTGGCGCCCGAGTCGGACGAGCCGAAATCGGCCATCGCCTTCTTCTCCTCGTCGAGCTCGCGCGCCTTGACCGACAGCACGACCCGGCGCGAGGCCTTGTCGATGTTGGTGATCTTGGCGTCGAGCTTGTCGCCGATCGCGTAGCGGTCGGGACGCTGCTCGGAGCGGTCGCGGGAGAGCTCGGACTTGCGGATGAAGCCCGGGATGCCGTCCTGCACCGTGACGTCGATGCCGTTGTCCTGGATGCCGGCCACGATGACGGTGACCACGTCGCCCTTCTTGGCGACCGAGCCCACCTTCTCGAACGGATCGTTGGCGAGCTGCTTGATGCCGAGCGAGATGCGCTCCTTGTCGATGTCGACGTCGAGGACCTTGACCTTGACCTGGTCGCCCTTCTTGTAGTCGCGGATCGCCTCGTCGCCCGCCTTGTCCCACGACAGGTCGCTCAAATGGACCATGCCGTCGATGTCGCCGGGCAGGCCGACGAACAGGCCGAACTCGGTGATGTTGCGGACCTCGCCCTCGAGCTCGGTGCCGGCCGGGTACTTCTCGGCGAAGCTCTCCCACGGATTGGCCATGCACTGCTTCAGGCCGAGCGAGATGCGGCGCTTGGACATGTCGACGTCCAGCACCATCACTTCGACCTCCTGCGAGGTCGAGACGATCTTGCCCGGATGGACGTTCTTCTTGGTCCAGCTCATTTCGCTGACATGGACCAGGCCCTCGACGCCCGGCTCGAGCTCGACGAAGGCGCCGTAGTCGGTGATGTTGGTGACGCGGCCCTTGAGCTTCAGCCCGACCGGATACTTGGCACCGGCGCCGTCCCACGGATCGCTCATCAGCTGCTTCATGCCGAGCGAGATGCGCTGCGTCTCGGGGTTGAAGCGGATGACCTGCACCTTGACCTGCTGGCCGATGGTCAGCGCCTCCGACGGATGGTTGATGCGCTTCCAGGCGATGTCGGTGACGTGCAGCAGGCCGTCGACGCCGCCCAGATCGACGAACGCGCCGTAGTCGGTGATGTTCTTGACCACGCCGTCGAGCACCTGGCCCTCCGACAAGGCACCCATCAGGCGCGTGCGGTCCTCGGCGCGGGTCTCTTCCATGACGGCGCGGCGTGATACCACGATGTTGCCGCGGCGGCGGTCCATCTTGAGAATGGCGAACTGCTGAGCCTGGCCCATCAACGGGCCGACATCGCGCACCGGGCGGACATCGACCTGGCTGCCCGGCAGGAAGGCCACGGCGCCCGAGAGGTCGACCGTGAAGCCACCCTTCACGCGGCCGAAGATCGTACCCATGACGCGTTCCTGGTCGTTGAACGCCTTCTCGAGCAGGGTCCAGGCTTCCTCGCGGCGCGCCTTGTCGCGCGACAGGACGGCTTCGCCCTCCTTGTTCTCCATGCGATCGACGAAGATGTCGACCACGTCGCCTTCCTTCACTTCCGGCGCGCCCATCCCGTTGGCGAACTCGCGCAGAGCGACCCGGCCCTCGGACTTCAGCCCGACATCGATGGTGACGAAATCGTTGGCAATGCGGACGACCGTGCCTTTGACGACCGATCCTTCGAAACTCGTCGAACCGCCCAGCGATTCGTCGAGGAGTGCTGCGAACTCTGAACTTGAAGTGTCGTTCGCGGGTTTACGTAGGGCGCTGCCCTTCGGCATGAAATACTCTCCTTCATCGATCCCGGGCGAAACGCTGCCGCCCGTCGGCCAACCGGTTAAGTCCGGCGGATCCACTGCCTTGAGAACACCAACGCCGGACCACGCGCCTGGACGCAATCGCCGCTTATTAAAAGTCTTCGATCCGCCGGCGGCGACTTATGGCCCGGCCGATCGAAAGCCCTTGCTCGCTATGAACGCCAAGGCGGCGGCGAAGGCCGCGTCGGCATCCATGTCGCTGGTATCGAGAAGGTAAGCATCGGGTGCGGCTTTCAAAGGTGCAGCCGCCCGTTCGCTGTCGCGACGGTCCCGCTCCGCCATCTCGGCAAGAACGCGCGGTCTTATAGTGTCGACCCCCCGTTCGCGCAACTCCCGGTACCGGCGTTCGGCCCGGGCTTGCAGGCTTGCCGTCACAAAGAATTTCACAGTCGCGTCGGGGCAGATCACCGTGCCGATGTCGCGCCCATCGAGCACGGCTCCGGACGGCTGATATGCGAATTTTTTCTGGAAATTCAAGAGGTTGGCGCGAACTTCCCGGATTGCCGCCACGCGCGAGCCGGCCTGCCCCGCTTGATCGGTCCGCAGCTCGGGATTGTCAAGATCGCGCGCCTGCAGGGCGGCCGCAACGCTGGCGGGGGGCTCACCGGTCCGTCCAGCCGCCCAGCCAACGGCGCGATAGAGCAGGCCGGTGTCGAGATGGGGCAGCCCGAAATGGGCAGCGAGCCGCGTCGCGAGCGTGCCCTTGCCGGAAGCCGAGGGCCCGTCGATGGCAATGATCAGAGGGGCCGTCACGCCGCCTCGATTTTGGCGCCGAGACTGTTCATCAGCGCGGCGAAGCCGGGGAAGCTGGTGTCGATCGGCGAGCCGTCATCGACCGCGACCGGCTGGCGGGCCGCCAGCCCCAGCACCAGGAAGGACATGGCGATGCGGTGGTCGAGATGCGTCGCCACCAGGCCGCCGCCCGGCGGCGGCGCACCGCTGCCATGCACCACCAGGGTGTCGGCGCCAATCTCGTGCTTCACGCCGTTGGCCTGCAGTCCGGCCGCGACGCTGGCCAGCCGGTCGCTCTCCTTGGCGCGCAGTTCACCCAGGCCCAGCATGCGGGTCGTGCCCTTGGCGCACGACGCGGCCACGGCGAGGATGGGATATTCATCGATCATCGAGGGTGCGCGCTCGGCCGGCACCTCGATGCCTTCGAGACCGCCGCCTTTGACGCGCAGGTCGGCGACCGGTTCGCCGCCCACGTCGCGGGCATTCTCCAAGGCGATGTCAGCGCCCATCTCGCGCAGGGTCTGATAGAGGCCGGCGCGCAACGGATTGAGCCCGACATTCTCGACCGTGACGTCGCTGCCTGGCCGGATCGCCGCCGCTACGACCGCGAAGGCGGCCGATGACGGATCGCCCGGCACCACGATGTCGCGGCCCGTGAGCTCGGGCCAGCCGACGACAGTGATGCGCTTGCCGCGGTCTTCGGCCGCCGTCACGCGGACCTCGGCGCCGAAGTGGCGCAGCATGCGCTCGGTGTGATCACGCGTCGCCTCGGGCTCGATCACCGTGGTCTCGCCGGCAGTATTCAAACCGGCCAGCAGGATGGCGCTCTTGACCTGCGCCGAGGCGACCGGCAGGCGATATTCGACGGGCACCATTTCGTCGGTGCCGATGACGGCCAGCGGCATGCGCCCGCCGTCACGCGCCTCGAAGCGCGCGCCCATGCGCGACAATGGCTCGATGACCCGCTGCATCGGCCGGCTGCGCAGCGACGCATCGCCGGTCATGAAGCTGGTGAAGCGATGGCTCGCCAGGATGCCCGAGAGCAGGCGGGCCGCGGTGCCGGAATTGCCGAGCTCGAGCACATCGGCAGGCTCGCGGCCGCCGCCGACGCCAAAGCCCCGGATCCGCCATAGGCCCGCCTCGCGCTCATGGCTGATCTCGGCGCCGAGCGCCCGCAGCGCGGTCGCCGTGCACAGCACGTCCTCGCCTTCGAGCAGGCCGCGCACCGTGGTTTCGCCCAAGGCCAGAGCCCCGAACATCAGCGCGCGATGGGACATCGATTTATCGCCCGGCGCGCGGGCGCGGCCGTGCAGGCGGGCGACGGGTCGGGCGACGAGCTTGGCCGAGGCGGCTGTTGCGGTCAGGGCACACTCCATGAAGCACGGCAAAAATGCGGCGCGACGTCCTCGTAGCATGCCGGAATTTGGTTTTGACAGGGTGAAAGGCGCGTGACATACGCCCTCCCTCGCGGCCGGATTGGCCGATTTCTGCGGATTTTCCGGGAGTTTCTGCGTGGTCAAGGCGAGCTGGGGTACAAAGCGCACCTGCCAGAGCTGCGGCGCGCGCTTCTATGATCTGAACAAAGGCCCGATCAAATGCCCGAAGTGCGGCCGCGAGCATGACCGCGAGGACTTCGTGAAGGTCCGGCGTGGGCGCGGTGCGGCTGCCGCGGCGACGGCGGCAGCGGCGACGGCCGCGGCAGCCGCGGCTGCCGCAAAATTGGCGGCCAAGAAGAAGTCCGACGAGGCGGCGCTGGCGGGTGACGAGTTGCCCGATGTCGAGGGTGACGAGGCGCTGGCCGATGCCGACGATCTCGCCGACGAGGCCGAGGACATCGAAGTCGAGGTCGAGGTCGAAGACGACAAGGGCGAAGGCGACCGCTAGCTGCCGTCGCCAGCCCCCTGTTGCCAGCCACAAGGGCAGGATTTATACCTCGCGCCGCCTGCTCAGGGTTTCGGGGCCATAGCTCAGCTGGGAGAGCGCTACAATGGCATTGTAGAGGTCGGCGGTTCGATCCCGCCTGGCTCCACCAAATAAGATCAAGGGCTTGGCGGGCGACCGCTGGGCCCTTTGATTTTTGGAAGGTAGTGGCAAGATGATGGGGATATCCTTGCGCCTTCTCATGTCAAATGACGACGGGCGCAGAGGGCTTTGGAGCGACCTCGCATGGCGCGGCTGAACGGACTGACAGGCAGGGCACTGGGCGTGGTGACGATGATCGCCATTGTCGCTCTCGCTCTGTGGCTCACGCCAAGCCGGCAGAGGAGCAGCGCCCAGGACAGGGACCAGGCGAACAACCGGCCTCTCATCGCGCGCGGCTACACCGACGCTGCAAACGGCACGGTTATCATCGCCGGCGACCCGCTGGGAGGGCAGATGGTCATCGAGTTGCGTATCAAGGAAGGTCAGACGGTCAAACGCGACCAGATCATCGCCGTGTTGTCCAACTATCCGCGGGCGGACATCACGGTGCGGATGGCCGAGGCTAATCTGCAGAAGCTCAAGCAGCACCGCGAGACCATGCTGACGGGGCCCCGCGTCACCAACATCGCCATGCAGGAGGCGGATCTCCGAATGACGATCGACCAGAACAAGCTCAAGGACCTCGAGCGGCTGCGCTCGGCCAAGCCGGCCGACCAAAAGGCGCTGGAGGTCAGCATTACCAAGCGAAACTTCGAGAATCAAAAAGCCAGCCTCGAGCTTCAGAAGCAGACGCTCAAAAACGATCTGGCGATCAACCAGATCGACATCGACAATTCGCAGGCCACACTCGAAAACGCGCGCGCCGACCGTGACGCGTCACTCGTCCGCTCACCGGTCGATGGACTGGTGGCGGAAATCTACACCCGTCAGGGCGAACTGATTCCAGGCCACCCCGGCATCGCCAAGATCGTCGACATGCGTCAACTGCGCGTCGTGGCGGAGGTCGATGAGCTGCATCTGCCGCGCCTTGTCCCTGGCGCCAGGGTCGAAATCACCTTCCGTGGCAACTCGCGCGTCTACGGCGGCAAGATCGTGCGCGCGCCAATGACCGTGACGCGCCTCAAGCGCAGCAAGGCCGATCTCGGCGAGGGCAGCGCCCATTTGGTCGAGGCCGAGATCGAGTTCGACGATCCGTCCGCCATACCGCAGATGCTGGAACGCGAGGCGCGCGTCACCTTCCTTTGACGACCGCGCCCGCCGCGTCGCCTCGTCTCACGGCCGTCCGCGGCCCGGTTCTGACTTTCCGCGGCGATCCGTTCCGCGATGGTCTCGCCACGACGATGGTGCACGAGCCCGACGCCATCGTCGCCATGCAGGACGGCCTGATTCGTTATTTCGGGCCGGCCGACCGCGTCTTGCGCGAGCTGCCCGCCGGCGTCGAGATTCGCGACTGGGGCGGCGATGCGCTGATCTCGGCGGGCTTCATCGACAGCCACGTCCATTACTCGCAGACGCCGATGATCGGCGCCCATGGCGCGCGGCTTCTCGACTGGTTGAACAAATACACTTTCCCCACCGAGCTCAAATACGCCGACCACGACTTCGCCCGCGGCGTCGCCCGTGTCTTCCTGCAGGAGAGCCTGCGCAACGGCATCACCACGAGCTGCGTGTACTGCACCGTCCATCCCCAGTCGGTCGACGCCCTGTTCGAGGAGGCGGAAAGGCTCGGCCTCAGGCTGGCTGCCGGCAAGGTGCTGATGGATCGCAACGCGCCGGTGGCACTCTGCGACACCGCCCAGTCGGGTTACGACCAGTCCCGCGCGCTGATCGCCAAATGGCACGGCCGAGGCCGCCTGCTCTACGCCATCACACCGCGCTTCGCCGGCACCAGCTCGTCCGAGCAGCTCGCGGCCGCCGGCGCGCTGTGGCGCGAGCATCGCGACTGCCTGATGCAGACCCATATCGCCGAGACCCCTGAGGAGGTCGCCTGGGTCAAGGACCTGTTCCTCGATCGCCGAAATTACCTCGACGTCTACGATCACTACGGGCTGTGCGGCGAACGCGCGGTGTTCGGCCACGGCATCTGGCTGGACGAGGCCGAGCTGCAGCGCCTGCATGTGTGCGGTGCGGCGATCGCCCATTGCCCGACCTCGAACTTCTTCCTCGGCAGCGGCGCCCTCGATTTTTCCCGTATCTTGAAGAAAGAAAGGCCGGTGCGACTGGGCCTCGGCACCGACATCGGCGCCGGCACGTCGTTCTCGATCCTGGCCACGCTGGGCGCGGCCTACCAAGCCGCCCAGCTCAACCGCCAGACGCTGTCGGCCGGCCACGCCTACTATCTTGCCACCCGCGGCGGCGCCCGCGCCCTCTATCTCGATGACCGTGTGGGCAGCATCGCGCCGGGCATGGAGGCCGATCTGGTGGTGCTCGACATGCGCTCCACGCCCCTGATCGATTTCCGCATGAACCAGGCCAGGGACTTCACCGAGCAGCTTTTTATCCAGATGACCCTGGGCGATGACCGGGCCGTGCAGGCCACCTACGCTGCCGGCCACCTGGTCTACAGCCGGGCATAGGGGAATAACCAGGCACCATCGAGGGGGTAAACGGAATTCCGAGAGGACCATCCGCGCTGCCTCTAGTGTTAAATTTGGATGGCGCCCCACAATATGGTGGCCGGCCTGCCCCAATCAGGGTACGCTTTCTCCTGGTAGCTGAAGGAGGTTGCTTATCCGGCCGAGGACATTGCGCCCCGACGGAACATGGATCACCGGCGGATTTTCCACCGAGTGCCCTCCAAGTTGCACCTTCAGTCCTGCCGCCGATCGCCGACGCCTCCGCTTGCGGGGGCGTTTTTGCTTTTTGGCGACCGGCCCCCGCTCTCCTGCCCAAGACCCCGGAGTATGCATATGGCCAAACGCGCCGCCCGCCGCGCCAAGCTGCACGCCATCGATAGCGCCCGTATTCACAATCTCGTCTTCGATCATACTCCGGCCAACGACCGCGATCAGAGCTACGTCCGAAAGATCCGACCGAGGAGCGACAATCAACGCATACTGATGGAGGCCATAGAAGCCAAACCGCTGACGGTAGCGCTGGGGCCGGCCGGCACCGGCAAGACCTACCTGGCGATTTCCGCCGCCGTCGAGGCGCTCGACGCGGGCACCGTCTCGCGCATCGTTCTGTCGCGGCCCGCCGTCGAGGCCGGCGAGAACCTGGGCTTCCTGCCCGGCGATATGCGTGAAAAGCTCGATCCCTATCTGCGTCCCCTGTGGGACGCCCTGAACGACCGCCTGGGCGCCAAGCGCCTGCGCCAGCATCTCGACGACGGCACGATCGAGATCGCCCCGGTGGCTTTCATGCGCGGCCGCACCTTGAACAACAGTTTCGTGCTGATCGACGAGGCGCAGAACTGTACCTACGGCCAGCTCAAGATGCTGCTGACCCGGCTGGGCTGGCATTCGACCATGGTCATGACCGGCGATCCCGACCAGACCGACCTGCTGCCCGAGCTGTCCGGCCTGGACACCATCGGTCGCAAGCTGGAGGCGCTCGAGGACGTCGCCGTGGTGCGCCTGACCGACAAGGACGTGGTCCGCCATCCGCTGGTCGGCCGCATGCTGTCGGTGCTGTAAAGCGACCGAACTTACCCACACATCGGAACGCGGCAGACGAACTGACCAAATCGAGAACATCTGCCGCTTCCAGCCCTTTGTATCGGCCATCCCCAGCATAAGTAAGCAATCTATTTCAATTGCTTAGAGCCAAAGTGGCGATCGTCTGCCACCGTGCCTACATTGAGTCAATACAGTGACGCCGACGCTACGGTGACCTGATCGCGGGCTTGTTCACAGACTTCCCCACACTGGCCCGATTCGGGCCGGTCGTCTTGTCCGCACGCGCCGGCGTCGCCATTGTGCGCGCCCTTCGAGGGACCCTGTGAGCGACCAAACCGACATCGACCAGAAACCGAGCGAGGGCTCGCTTGCCGAGGGTTCCTTGGCCGACGGCATGCGGATCATCGGCGAGTTCGTGCATACCCTGCCGCGCAAGCCCGGCGTCTACCGCATGATCGCGGGCGACGGCGAGGTCCTCTATGTCGGCAAGGCGCGTTCGCTGCGGAGCCGGGTCGCGGCCTACACCCAGCCGACCCGACTCGACACGCGGCTGGTGCGCATGGTGTCGGGCACGCGGACCATGGAGTTTTCGGTCACCGGCAGCGAGGCCGAGGCCCTGCTGCTCGAAAACAACCTGATCAAGCGCTTCAAGCCGCGCTTCAACGTGTTGCTGCGCGACGACAAATCGTTTCCCTATATCGTCATCCGCCGTGACACTGAATGGCCGCAGCTCGCCAAGCACCGCGGCACGCGCGAGCCGGCGAATGAATATTTCGGCCCTTTCGCCTCGGCCACCGCGGTCAACCGCACGCTCTATGCCCTGCAGCGCGCCTTCCCGCTGCGCTCCTGCTCGGACGGCGTGTTCTCGACCCGCACCCGGCCTTGCCTGCAGTACCAGATCAAGCGCTGCACGGCGCCCTGCGTGGGCCGCATCGACAAGGCCGAGTACGGCACCATCGTCGAGGAGGTGCGCGGCTTCCTGGGCGGGCGCAACCGCGAGGTCCAGCAGGCGCTGTCGCAGCGCATGGAGCAGGCCTCGTCCGGCCTCGAGTTCGAGCGCGCGGCGGTGCTGCGCGACCGCATCCGCGCGCTGGCTCATATCCAGTCGCATCAGGCGATCAGCCTGCCCTCGATCGACGAGGCCGACATCTTCGCCGCCCACGCCGAAGGCGGCCAGGTCTGCGTACAAGTCTTCTTCCTGCGGGCCGGCCAGAATCTCGGCAACCGCGCCTATTTCCCGAGCCATACCAAAGACCTCGACGAACCCGCCGTGCTGTCGGCCTTCATCGGCCAGTTCTACGAAGCTCGCCAGGCGCCCAAGCTGATCCTGACCAGCCACGACGTTGCCGAAAGCGACCTTCTCGAACGCGCGCTCGCCATGACGGCCGGCCATAAGGTCGAAATCCGCCATCCCAGGCGTGGCGACCAGAAGGACGCCCTCGACCAGGCCGTGCTCAACGCCCGCGAGGCGCTGGCGCGTCGCATGGCCGAGCGCGGCACCCAGCGCCAGCTGCTGGAGGGCGTGGCGCGGGTGTTCGGCCTCGACGGTCCGCCCGAACGCATCGAGATCTACGACAACAGCCACATCCAGGGCAGCGCACCGATTGGCGCCATGGTGGTGGCGGGGCCGGACGGTTTCACCAAGAACGCCTACCGTAAGTTCAACATCAAGACCGAGGGCGCCGCGGGCGACGATTTCGCCATGATGCGCGAGGTGCTGTCGCGCCGCTTCGGCCGCGCGCTGCGCGAGGATCCCGAGCGCGGCGAGGAGCATTGGCCGGACCTGGTGCTGATCGATGGCGGGCAAGGCCAGCTCGAGGTGGCGCGCCAGGTGCTGACCGAGCTCGGCCTTGAGGACATCGCCATCGTCGGCATCGCCAAGGGTCCCGACCGCGACGCCGGCCGCGAACGCTTCTTCCAGCCGGGCAAGCCGCCGTTCTCGCTCGAGCCGCGCGATCCGGTGCTGTATTTCCTGCAGCGCCTGCGCGACGAGGCGCACCGCTTCGCCATCGGCACGCATCGCACGCGCCGCGCGGCCGACATCATGCGTTCGGCGCTCGACGAGGTGCCGGGCATCGGCGCCGGCCGCAAGCGCGCCCTGCTGCACCATTTCGGCAGCGCCCGAGCGGTTGCCATGGCGACCATCGAGGACATCAAGTCGGTGGCGGGCATCTCCGACGCCCTCGCCCAGAAAATCCATGACCACTTCCGGGGCGGCCGCTAAGACTAGTCAGCCATGCTCAATCTTCCCAACCTGCTCACCCTGTCGCGCATCGCGGCAATCCCGCTGGTCGTGGCCTGCTTCTGGCTCGACCACGGCTGGGCGCAGTGGCTGTCGGCGGCGATTTTCGCCATCGCCTGCATCACCGACTGGTTCGACGGCTATTTCGCGCGGCGTTATCACCAGATTTCGCGCTTCGGTCGCTTCCTCGATCCCATCGCCGACAAGCTTTTGGTCGCGGCGGCGTTGGTGATGCTGGTGAAGAACGGGCAGCTCGCCGGCCTGAACGTGCTGGCGGCGCTGATCATCCTGGCGCGCGAGATTTTGGTCTCCGGCCTGCGCGAGTTCTTGGCCGAGCTCAGGGTCGGCGTGCCGGTGAGCCAGCTCGCCAAGTGGAAGACCGGCGCGCAGATGGTGGCCATCGCCTTCCTGCTGTTGGGCGATGCGGTGCCGCCGATCATCGACAAGATCGGGCTGGTGCTGATCTGGGTCGCCGCGGTGCTGACCCTGATCACCGGCTACGACTACCTGCGCACCGGGTTGCGCCACATGGCCGAGGATCGCCCGACCGCCGGAGGGGCCGAATGAAGATCCGATATTTCGCCTGGATGAAGCGTACCGTCGGCGTGCCCGACGAAGAGGTGACGCTGCCGGTCGAGGTCAAGACGGTGGGCGATCTGGTCGCGTGGCTGCGCCATCGCAGCCCGCGCCATGCCGAGGCGCTGGCGGAAGGCGCCGCTTTCGGCGCCGCGGTCGACAAGCGCACCGCGACCCTCGATGCGCCGCTCGCCGGCGTGCGCGAAGTCGCGTTCTTTCCACCTTTCACGGGCGGCTGACCTCATGACCGTGCGCGTGCAGGAGACTGATTTCGACATCGGCGCCGAGCTCGATCGCCTGATCGAGGGCAACCGGCGGATCGGCGGGCTGGCGGTGTTCGTCGGCCTGGTGCGCGAGATGCACGTGCGCGAGGGTCTGCACCGCGAGCGCATCGACGCGCTCACGCTGGAGCACTATCCCGGCATGACCGAGAAGGCGCTGGAAGAGATCGAAGCCGAGGCCTGCCGCCGCTGGCCGCTCGAGGCTACACTCATTGTGCATCGGTACGGCCGGCTTGAAGCGGGCGATCGCATCGTCTTGGTGGCCGTGGGCTCGCCGCACCGCGAAGCGGCCTTCGAGGCTTGTGAATTCCTGGTCGACTGGCTCAAGACCAAGGCGCCGTTCTGGAAGCTCGAAGAGACTCCTGCCGGCGAGAAATGGGTCGGCGCCCACGAAGGCGACGATGCCGCCGCGGCGCGCTGGGAGAAGAATCGCCGATAGCACGGCGAAATAGTTCGTGATGCTGTCTTTCTCCGTTCGACAGCTTTGCTAAGAGTCCGTCCAACGACACAACCGTTGGGAGTGACGCTCATGACCGCATCGATGTCCCGTCGCACTCTGGTCGGCGCAACCGGTGCGGCCGCCGCGACACTGGCCGCAGGACGGGCCTTTGCCCAGGCGGCGCCGACGCCCGCCGCACCGCCCTCGACGATCACATCGCCGCCGCGCGATTTCAGCCGCAACGGCGCGCCCACCACCTATTTCACCGACCCGGACATCCTCTCGGTCGATCCGTCGTTCAACTCTCTTCGACAGCCCAACAGCGCGATCCAGCGGCTATGGACCGGCGCCCTGTGGTCGGAAGGGCCGGCGTGGAACGCGCAGGGGCGTTATCTCGTGTGGAGCGACATTCCCAACAACCGCCAACTGCGCTGGCTCGAGGACGACGGCCGGGTGACCGTCTTCCGCAACCCGTCGAACAACAGCAACGGCAACACCTTCGACTTCCAGGGCCGCCAGCTGTCGTGCGAGCACCTGATGCGGCGGGTCGTGCGCTACGAACTCGATGGCTCGGTGACCGTGCTCGCTGACGCCTACAACGGCAAGAAGCTGAACTCGCCCAACGATGTCGTCCCCCATCCCGACGGCAGTTACTGGTTCACCGATCCGCCCTATGGCGGCCAGCTCTATGAAGGCGCGCCCGACGCGGCCGGCGGGCCGAGCAACGCCGACGGCAAGATCAATCCACGCCTCGGCCAGGCGGCGGGCATCGGGCTGGCCAAGCGCGAGCTGCCGACGAATTGCTATCGCATCGATCCCAGCGGTCGGGTCGATCTCGTGGTCACCGAGGATCAGGTTCCCGATCCCAACGGCCTCTGCTTCTCGCCCGACTACAAGAAGCTCTATGTCGTCAGCACCGGCAAGGGGCCGGGCGATACCGGTCCGGGCGGCAAGGGCGAGATCTATTCCTTTGATGTCGGCACCGACAACAAGGTCTCCAACCGCAAGCTGTTCACCGACTGCATGATCGACAGCGTCAAATGCGGGCCCGACGGCGTGCGCTGCGACGTCTATGGCAATCTATGGTCGTCGAGCAACGCCGGCCGCTCGGTCGGCTACAGCGGTGTCACCGTGTGGACGCCGGAAGGCAAGCTGATCGGCCGCATCCGCCTGCCGGAGATCTGCGGCAACATCTGCTTCGGCGGCCCCAAGCGGAACCGCCTGTTCATGGCCGCGAGCCAGTCGCTTTACGCCGTCTATGTGAACACGCAGGGCGCGACGCCGGGCTAGCTAGTCCTTGTCGCGTTAGCCTTTGTAGTTCTCCACGATCGAGGCCGGGCGCACGTCGGCCTCGTCGGGATTGCGGCCGTACTCGCG